>Ga0114980_10000970_pt1 | contig 20450 bp, 23 predicted proteins | sample S_140806_EF_Meta_FD_87018 | JGI IMG/M metagenome (GOLD analysis project Ga0114980, IMG submission 87018) | Freshwater microbial communities from Lake Simoncouche, Canada to study carbon cycling - S_140806_EF_MetaG | ecosystem: Environmental > Aquatic > Freshwater > Lake | place: Lake...
AACAGGTTTGAAAGTTAAAGGCATTGCAAATTAGCTAAAATCACTTATCAGGGATTTTCCTTCTAAGAACACTACAGAAGATTTTTCTATTTCATCTGATAATGGTTCTGCCTTTCCACCCAAATATTTACTAAAAAATAATTCCATAATCGCATAGAACGACATTCTATTTTCTGATCTCGAGATTCCATGTCCTTCATTTTGATATAAAATATAGGTAACTGGTATGTGATGTTGTCTCATTGCTTCTACCATCTGGTCAGACTCGGCTTTCTTTACCCTAGGATCATTAGCTCCATGAGCAATTAACAAAGGCTTCTTTATCCGATTAGCGTAAGTTATCGGAGATATAGAACTCAAAAAGTCTTGTCCTTTCTCAGCCCCAAGACTCCTATAATATACTCCAAGGATGGCCTGCCAATATGCGGGCTTGTTAACAACATTAGTGACAAGGTTAGAAATTCCTACCAGATCTACGCCACATGCAAAAAAATCTGGAGTAAATGTTAAGCCTACTAAAGCTTCGTATCCTCCGTAGCTTGCACCATATATTGCTATCTTTTCTTTAAGTGCTATTTTATTCTTTACGGCCCAATTAGCAGCATCAATAACATCTAAATGCATCTTACCACCCCATTCGCCATTTCCAGCTTCAAGAAATTTCTTACCAAATCCTATAGATCCACGGTAATTAATGCTCAGCACTGCATAGCCTCTGTTAGCAAAAAATTGATGTTCTGCATTGAAGCCCCATTCATCTCTTGATCTGGGGCCACCATGTATTTTTAGAATCAAAGGCAATGGAGAACTTGTGCGTTTATCATCTTCAGTTTTTACATTGATTAATGGTAACGTTAGATAACCTAGCATAGTTAAGCCATCTCTAGTTTTGATCTCCACTGGATGCATTTTAGATAATTTGTATTTATCTAAGGAAGCTTTGTTTTTAAATAGCATTTTGGCTTTTTTCTGAATGCGATCATATAAATAATAAACACTAGAAGAATTATCATTATCAAAGCACACTACCCATTTATCATCTTGCAGTGTTCTGCTAAGAATTTGCATCACTCCAGAGTTTATTGATTGCAGGAATTTAAAGTCTTCTTTTATATCTTTGTCTAAAATTTGCCACTTTTTTTTGTCATAATTCACTTGAACTGCTTGAACTTCCTTACTCACTGGATGCACAAAAAAAGACGATAAAGCTCCTTTGTTAGTTTTAGCAAGGTTTGTTTTTTTTCCAGTACGAAGATTTAATTGAATTAAATGAGGAATATCTACATTGTGCGAGTCCAACATAGAGATTGTTTCGCGACTTGAAGGTACGGCCACTATTTTAGTGTCGGCATAATTTTCTATCGAAGAATTTAATAATAGGCTTGGTCTAAGCTCTTCATCAAATCGATAAATATCAAAAGTATTACCGGATATTTTGTGAGCAAACCTCAAATTATATAAATCGTCAAATAGCAAAGATGAATAACCATTTTTATTTTCATAGATCACTCTAGATTCACCACTATTAATTTGAATTTCCAGGACATCAAAGTATTTACGATCCCTTTTGTTAGTGACAGCAAGAATTCTATCAGGAAAATTAGGGCTTATATTATCAATCTCAGATTTTACAGCTTGAAATGGGGTTAAATTTCTAATTTGCCCCGTTTCAATATTCACAACATAGATTTGTGTGTTTTCACTTCCTGAGTCATCATAGTGATAGACAATATGCTTGTTATCATAGGTCCAGGCGTGTTTACTTATACATTTTTTATCGTAGTTAGTAACAGGACGAAAATCACCTTCAGACCCTATCTTAGAAATGTAAATATTTGGAACGCCATTGTTTATTGCTAAATAGGATAGGTAAAGACCATCCGGGCTTAACTTTGCCTGAGAATAATCATTTTCTGCAAACAATACCTCTCTTGGTATAAGGCCACTATTATGCTCAAAGGAGTAGCTCTGCTTAGAAACAAATAAAGCTATAAAAAGAAACATAAGAATAAAACTAGCATATCTAGAGAAGAGCATACACCTACACGGCACACTAATTAGTGGCTTGTTGAAAACTGATACATTTTTGAATGTTATTATCAAAACTAAGCCACGTCACTTAAATAATAGTAAGTATTTTAAATGATTAACAATAACTTTAATGGCTAAGATAAATCTCTTCATCGCTTTCTTAAGCCAGGGCTCAGTATTTATCCAAGCCGTTATCCACTGTGTTATCATCTAATAAACCTAAGCTATTTATGCATAAAGACAACAAGAGAAAATTCCATACTTCTTTTAGTTAAAATCATCGCGATCTGAAGTGGGCCTATGTGCTGCTTTCTCGTGCATCAGCTGATGAAATAAAAAAACAAAATTCCAAATTTCAACAATGTCATTGCGTAATCATTGCAATCTACATAACCATCACATTATTTGTGAAGAAAGGCGCGAGGGGAAAATCCTTCCCCTCCCACTTTCGAGACTAATACTCTGAACGATCGTCCCATGGATCTACTCCATCCCAGGCATCTGCTGATGAAATAGTGGCAACCAAAACTCCCAATCCCAACAATGTCATTGCATAATCATTATAATCCATATAAATCCTCTCTGATTTTATTAAAATATCGTCGTTCCAAATAATTAGAACAACTACCGCGCATTCTACCTAGGATTAATAAAGAGTCAATTATTTTCTAAATAGTTGTGCAATGTTGTGCAGCAATCATAGATAAAAACTATGATCGACTTACCAAGATAATCTCTAGCAAAATTGCTGAGAGAGCTAGAAAGATTAAGCCAGCCATTAAGTTGGTGATTTGCGGTGAGCATGGTGGACATCCAGCTTCTGTAAAATTCTTTAATAGCCTTGGTTTTGATTGTGTATCTTGTTCCCTTTACCGTATACCTATAGCTCGTCTTGCTGCAGCTCAAGGTAGTTGTAATGAGCAAGATGAAGGAGCGGGTTTAGCTAGCTACCTAGAGGGAGTGTTTTTTTTTATTTTTCTTCCTTGAATTTGTAACTATTCCAGTGAATTTAGTGCGGGCTTTAGATAATCCAGAGCTTATAGCTGAGATTATAGCTAATATGATATTAAGTGTCCTCTCTCTTATAGAGTCATTATTCTGGTGCTGGCTTTGTGGGGCTGTTAAGTCTTTTAATATGTCATCGAGTATTTTAATGCCTTTTTGTCCAACGCGGTTGTGTATTGCATCAGATTGGATTACTATCTGACTTGGATCCATTTTGAGATGTTCTAAGAGTAATTTAGGAATTTTTTTATATTCTTTATCAAGAGACAGACTTAAAGGAGTGTCTCCAGCTCTATCTTTCTCACCTATTAACTTTGGATTTTTTTTAACAATTTGTGCTACTATATCTAGATTTCCTGCTTCGACAGCGACATGAAGCACATTCCTCTTAGCTTCTGCAGTGGTGAGATGAAAATCAGGTTTCTCGTTTAGTAACAATTCTACGCATTTGCTGTTCTCATTCTGTATAGCAAAATTCAAGGGTGTTTGGCCGAATAGATTTTGTACATTCACCGAATCTCTAGCTCCATTTTCTAACAAAAAAGCAAGCAGCCGAGTATCTGATGCTGCAGCAGCAATGTGCAGTGGGGTCATTAAGGACTGATCCCCTAATGTGATGTCTGCCTTTTTTTCTATAAGAAATTTTATAAGATTGTAATCATCTGCTGAGCGCAGCTGATTGACTGCTACCCAAAAAGGAGTGCAATCTCCATTATTTTTAGCGTTAATATTAATATTTTGGTCACACAAATAAGATAGTATCTCAAGATTTTTAGTCTTGACGGCAATATGTAATGCTGTATTGCCATCTTCGTCAGTTCTGCTCAGGATTTCAGGGTTAGAGTTTACTATAGTTTTTACTAAGTCTAAATTCTTATTTGTTATAGCAGCTTCTAAATCTTTAAATTCATACATACAACTATTGATCACTTCTGTATTCAGAGTAGTATTTTAATGATCTTACGTCAAAAGATTCTGTGACAAATGTTTTATTACTTTTATACAGATGCGAACCCGATGGAGTATATAAACGTAACCTCCATAAGCAGTATTGTCGCATAATAGTATTTTTAAAAATCATTTGGATAAATTAAGTTTTTAGTGTATATTTTCCTTAAATTACTTGGCATGTAGCTTTATGGATATAAATAATTTATGGTCTAGAGGGACGGAATTTCTTGGTACAAAATACGCTATCATGGCTGGTGCCATGTCTTGGGTATCAGAACATAATTTAGTTTCTGCAATCTCTAATGCTGGTGGATTTGGTGTTCTTGCTTGTGGTTCCATGAATAATGATTTGCTACGCAAAGAAATTCAGCTTACCAAGCAAATGACACGCAAACCTTTTGGTGTGAATTTAATTACATTGCATCCAGATATCGAAAATCTAGCCAAAGTATGCGTTGAAGAAAAAGTGTCCCACGTTGTTCTAGCAGGTGGATTACCTAAAGCAAGTTATATGCTGATTCTAAAAGAAGCTGGTATTAAAATTATGTGTTTTGCTCCGGCTTTGAGCTTGGCAAAGCGATTGATAAAATTAGGTGCTGATGCCTTAATTATAGAAGGTATGGAAGCTGGAGGGCATATTGGCCCTGTGACCACAGGAGTGTTGGCTCAAGAGATTTTGCCTAATATTACAGAAGTTCCGGTGTTTGTTGCTGGCGGCATCGGCCGCGGGGAAATGATTGCTAATTACTTATTGATGGGAGCCTCTGGGTGTCAGTTGGGAACAAAATTTGTTTGCGCTCACGAGTGCATAGCTCATCCAAATTTCAAGCAAGCATTTATTAATGCGAGCGCACGCGATGCTATTGTTTCAACCCAGCTTGACCCAGAATTTGCGGTGATACCCGTTAGATCTTTGTCTAACAAAGGGACTGATGAGTTCTTAGAAGCGCAAAGATTAGCAATAGAGAAATATAAGTCTGGGGCTTTATCTAAACCAGAGGCTCAATTAGAAATAGAACATTTCTGGGCTGGAGCATTGCGTCGTGCTGTGATAGAGGGGGACGTGGATAGAGGTTCTGTGATGGCTGGACAGAGTGTTGGTATGGTTGATAAAGAGCAATCAGCTTCAGAAATTGTTGAAGAATTGGTAGCTCAAGCAGAATACTCCTTGCTAAGTTTTACTAAAGTTTTAGCGTAGTGGATAAATTGAACATTATTACTGCTGTAGATAACCTATATTTTGATATCAAGATAGGTGTTTCAGAATTAGAGCGATCAGTTGCCAGAACAATCAGAGTATCTTTCAAGATCTATCATGACAGCTGTAGTGCGTGCGAGGATGATGATAACAAAAATTATATTTGTTATGCCACTATTTCTGAATCTTTAAGAATTTACTGTGAGATCCATGAAGTTAAATTGCTAGAATATTTATGCTATCAGTTATACCTCCTGATAAAATCTCAAGTAGGTAATAATAAAGTTTTTATCAAAGTAGAGAAGCTTAGAGTTCAATATCGCGGTATGTTATTTGATGCTAGTGCTGAGTATTCAGATTTGTGAGGTGAGCACATGACTATGGTAGCGATATCTTTAGGTTCAAACATAGGAGACCGCCAAGGTCATTTGGATAAAACAATCACTCTTTTGGGGCAGTTACTATCTGATATGAGGGTGTCATCATTTTTGAATAATAAGGCCTTGCTCAAACCTGATTCTCCTTTGTCGTGGGATATGGATTATCTCAATTGCGTAGTTGTTGGCCATACCGATTACGGTCCACATTCTTTATTACAAGAATTGAGAAAAATTGAGAAAGAAGTGAGTGGTCTACAAAAGAGAAGTTGGGCCCCTAGGGAGATTGATATTGATATTCTTTTATATGGAGATAGGAGCATTAATTCAGATGATTTAATCATTCCACATCAAGAGCTATGCAATAGAAAATTTCTATTAGAATTGCTTTCTGAAATTGTTCCTGATACTGCAGATATTAATTCAGAAAATATATTGAGGCTTCTGAAGTGAAGAAGACAAAAATTATAGGAATATTGAACGTTACACCTGATTCGTTTTCTGATTCAGGACAATATTTCGATCCTGTGAGTGCTTTGCAAAGAGTTCAACAGATTATTGATATGCAAATCGATGTCATAGATGTGGGAGCTGAATCTACAAGGCCTGGCAGCGGCACTGTGCCAATCACAGAAGAAAAAAAACGATTAGAGATCTTGCCTAAAATTTATGAATTAGCCAAGGCAAGGCATAATATACAGATTAGCCTAGACAGTCGGAATTATGAAACAATAAGAGAGTACATTAATTACATAGATATTATTAATGATGTCTCTGGATTTTATGATGAAAAACTTCAAAATTTAGCATTAGATCATGGAAAAAAAATTGTGTTAATGCATTCTATGTCCGTGCCGGTAATTAAGGATGAGCATATCAAAACAGATGATATCGTAGATTATCTAAAAAATTGGCTAGAGCGTAGGGTACAAGATTTAAATCGAAAAGGATTTGCAAATAGCCAAATCATTTTTGATCCAGGTATAGGGTTTGGCACCACAGTAGAACAGTCTTTTGAGATTGTGCGACGTGTTAAAGAATTTTCTCTATTAGATGTAGATATTTTGATTGGGCATTCGCGCAAATCTTTTTTATCTGCTCTTGGAGAAGCCCAAGCTAATAATAGAGATCCCGAAACACATGCTCTCACTTTTTATTTGGCTCAGGCTGGAGTTGATTACGTTAGAGTCCATGACGTTGAGGCCTCTAGGCGTATAATAAAAATGACTCAATTTTTTTAGATTATGATTTGGTTACCTCATTGGCCTAGAATTGGCGAAATCACATCCATGAAGTTGGGGCTAGATAGGATTCTTACTCTGTTGGAGTTGTTGGGTAATCCACAGGAAAAAATTCCTTCTGTGATTCATATAGCTGGCACTAATGGCAAAGGTTCCACTACAGCATTTGCGAAATCAATTCTTGAGAGCTCTGGCATGAAGGTGCATGTTTTTACATCGCCGCATTTGGAAAGATTTAATGAGCGCATTGTCCTAAGTGGATCAGAAATAGATGATGGATTTTTATATTCGCTTTTAGAAGAGTGTCGATTAATTGTTGAAAAACATGGTTTAGAAATATCATTCTTTGAGGGTATTACTGCAGCAGCATTTCTAGCATTTTCTAGAGTTCCAGCTGATGCAACGATACTTGAAGTTGGGCTTGGTGGAAGATTAGATGCCACAAACGTTATAAAGGAATCTTTAGTCTCAATAATTACGCCAATCTCATACGATCACATGAATGTGTTGGGAGATACATTGACGCAAATCGCAAGTGAGAAATGCGGTGTGATGCGCGCTGGTGGTGTATGCGTATCAAGTATGCAGCCCGAAGAAGTTGAGTATATGATAGAAAGATGTGCCGAACAAATAGGTACCAGATTGATTCGTTTTGAATATGATTATGGTGTTTTTGCTGAGGATGATTTGATGATATATAAATCTAAAGATTTAGATCTGAAGTTGGATCCTCCGGCATTACCAGGATACCATCAATTTATCAATGCGGCAGCCACTATAGCAGCGCTTAGAGAAGTGTATGGAAATAAGATATCAGCAGAAATAATATCTAAAGGTTTAGCTAATGTAAAATGGAAAGGGAGGTTGCAGCGCATCATTTCAGGGGCTGTGTTTGGTTATGTACCAAGAGAGTGGCAAGTGTGGCTAGATTGCGCTCATAATGCTGCTGGCGCATTTACTTTGGGAGCGTGGTTAAATGAGCAAGAAGATATGGACACGTACCTGATATTCTCAATGACTAGGAATAGAGATGTAAACGAATTCTTGGCTCATATACCTAAATTAAAAGCTGTCGTATGTACTAATATCAAATCTGAACCATTAGCATATAAAGGTGCGCAAATTCCTGCGCTCATTACGGATCAAAATTTACGCTCTAAGTGTCTAGTTGCTGAAAATATTGATGAGGCTATTGAGAAAATTATTAAACATAATAGCGGCACTAATAAAGTGAGAATTATAGTGTCTGGATCTATGTATCTTGTGTCTGACTTCTTTAAGTGTAACTCTTGTGTTTAGTGCTAATATGGTGTAGCATCGGCTCCTATGATTGTACAAGAAATTATGTTAAAATTTTCTAGATTATTAGGGATTATTTTTTGTGGGCTAACTCTTTTAGTTAGTGGCTGTAATGACAAGCAAAACACAGCTGACGATAAAAAAAGATTGCTTATTATGGGGACTAGTGCTGATTACCCTCCTTTTGAATTTTTGAAAGATCAAGAAATTAAAGGATTTGATATTGATCTTGCTGAAGTTATCACCAAAAAACTAGGATATGAATTGCAGGTAATTGATATTAGCTTTCCTGGTCTGGTACCATCATTACAAACTGGTCGTATAGATTTTGCTATTTCTGGATTCACATTTACACCTGGTCGTGAGCAGGAGGTGGATTTTTCCACTACTTATTATTCTCCGTCATATTCTTTATTGTTTCGCAAAGAGAATCCTATTGCTAACATGGATAAATTAGATGGGCGCATTATTGGAGTGCAACTTGGAACGAGTATGGAGATGTTACTAAAATCAAAACAAAAAAATGATAATTTTCAAATTGTGTCTATGACAAGAACCCTCCCTATGGTTCAAGACTTAAAGCTCCAGAGAATAGATGGAATTTTATTAGAAGAAGCTCAGGCAAAAGTTTTTGTAAATAAAGACAAAGGGCTAAATTATTATTCATTTAGCGATAAAGATTATGGATATACTATAGTTTTTGCTAAAGACTCTCAGTTGCGCGATCAATTTAATGAAGTATTGCTAGAAATGCGCGACTCCGGTGAGCTGGATGAACTAAAGAAGAAGTGGTTGTTCTAACCTAGAAAATTATGATAAACGATAGTTATATTTATATTATCCAAGGCATTAGTGGAACTTTGAAATATACGTTAGTGTCAGTGTTCTTTGGAATCCTGATAGGGGCGTTGATCGCATTATTGCGTGTTAGTCAATATAAAATATTAAGATGGGTTGCGTCGTTTTATATTTCAATTTTTCGTGGCACTCCTTTGCTAATACAGCTTAGTATAGTGTATTTTGTTTTGCCTAAGTTTGGAATTGTTCTTTCTGTGTTTATGGCTGGTATTGTGTCGTTTTCTTTAAATTCTGCTGCTTACGTTGCGGTTAATATATGTTCTGGTATTGAATCTATAGATAAGGGGCAGTTTGAGGCTGCGCGTGCGTTATCTATATCATACTATGATATGATGAAAGATATTATTCTGCCTCAGGCTATAAGAAATACTCTGCCATCTTTAGTGAGTGAGGTTGTAAATTTATTAAAGGAAACAGCAATTATTGCTATTTTTGGTGGTGACGATTTAATGCGTAGATCTGAGGTAGTATCGTACGAAAGTTATAATTATTTTGCACCTCTTTTTGTTGCTGCGGTGTGTTACTATGTTTTGGTTCTTATATTTAGCGGTTTAGCAAAGATACTAGAAAAGCGGATGAGAATACAATGATTAAGATAAAAAATATTTCAAAGAAATTTGGCGATAATTTAGTGTTAGACGATTTAACCGTCAATATCAAAAAGGGTGAAATAATAGCTATTATTGGTAAGTCTGGCAGTGGCAAATCTACGTTTTTGAGATGCATTAATTATCTTGAGATTCCAGATTATGGTACTATTGAGATTGACGGCATTACAATTAATGCAAGAACTATAGGCAAGGTTAGATCAAAAGTTGGCATGGTTTTTCAAGGGTTTAATTTATTCCCTCACATGAAGGTTCTGGATAATATTACCTATCCTCAAATCACAGTACTGAAGAGGTCCAGTAAAATTGCGATAGATAAAGCTTTATTGATGCTTAAAAAAGTTGGCTTAGCTGGTTATGAATCAAAATATCCCCAGCATCTTTCTGGTGGTGAGAAGCAGCGTGTTGCCATAGCAAGAGCTCTTGCTATGGATCCTGATGTGATGTTATTCGATGAGCCAACTTCTGCGCTTGATCCGGAGATGGTATTGGAGGTATTAGATATTATCAAAGATCTTGCTAAAACCAATATGACAATGCTGATCGTCACTCATGAGATTAAATTTGCTCAAGAGATAGCGGATAGGGTGTTGTTCTTTGATGCTGGTGCAATCATCGAAGATCAGCCTAAGAAAACATTCTTTACCAAGCCTAAGTCTGACAAAGTCAAATGGTTCTTGCAGAAGGTTCTTTAGGAATCATTGTAATTTCATAAGAAGATTAGTTGACAGAGTTACATTTGCTTCTGAGGCAATTATTGCGCCAACAAGTCATTATAACTAATATGTTGTTGATTTGGCATTTGGCTTTGCACTAAGACGACGAGGCCAACAAATGCAGCTGATAACCACTCAGGCAGATAGAATGCGCTATCGGATGAATCGTCTTCTGATTTAGATTGGTCTAGCAGATCTAAAGTCTCAATTTTCTCATCAAAATGTAGTTTTAAGTCGCCATATAGATCTTCGTAGTGCTTTTGTGCCAGCTCCGATATTTGAGTGGAATTAGTTTCGTCATACTGTGGTGGTTGAAGTTCTTCTTCTAGAGATTAGACCAATATGTATGTGTTAATGGTAGGGGCGGATTTAGTGCTGCGGTAGTTAGGATTGTGGTTTAGTGCCAAGTCTTCGTCGTTGTTAGTATATGTGGTAGTGCCAGTATTATTATCTTGGCTTCTGGTATTCTCGTTGTTTTTATTCGTATCGGATTGTTTTATTATCTCCATGGCCTCTTTGTTGGAAAGAAGTATGCCGCTAGTGATAAAGTACGACCTTTGAAGAGCTGCAATTTCTTTTAGTTGCGAGTAGAATATAGAGTTGCGAAGACCTTCATGGGCTTCTGTATAGTGTACCGCATGCAATTGTATATCATGTTGCTTTAATGAAGCGCTAACATCTTCTAAGTTTTTTCTTGAATCATCTATAAAAAATATCTGCTTTGGCGTGATCTCATGCTTTGCTTGTAAGTATTGAAGAAATGTAAGTATGGCATCTCCTTTCGTGCCAATTTTGTGCTCAGGGTTATACGGATCTTCGCCCATAGAAATTATTCCATTTTGCAGCAATGGGTACGTCCACATATCTTGAGGGGAGAACTTCATTTGCACACCACGAAGGTGTGATATTGTCTCTAGTGCAAAGTGTGGAGATCTTGCAGTAAGTCCTAACACAGGTTTAAACTGCGATATATAAGATAGATGTTCTATCAATTCTGAAGAGACTGGGAAATAGCTGGTTTTGGTTGCCATCTTGTAGTATTCATCTAATATCTCTTGATGCGTTTTTCCGCTATTCATAAGCCTTTGGTATTCTTTGTTGCTGAAATAAGGGTCATTTGCTATATGGACAGAAATATGCCACGGCTTTATGAATACGCCATCCACGTCAGCGAATATCAAGTCAGATTTCAGTGCAAGGTCAATAATTTCCTGGTTATAGGAAGGCATTTTTATAATCTTGTATGGATCTTTTTTCTTAGCAATTCTTATGGTTGATTGAGTGATTTTAGCAAGGCTCAGTTTGAGACTGAGCAAAAAAGTATGTAATGGCGGCATCTAAGATATTCCTCCGTTTAAATTACTAAACCAGGTACAAACCGTATAATCTCAGCCGTAGAAAAACCTACAGCACCGGTGATACGATCTTATAGTGAGGTTATTTTATGATGTCAATTGAATTCTTGTAAACTAGATTTTTGCAGAAATTATAACCAATACAAATACTTAGGCATCAGTTTTATGGCGCATATTAGAATGAAAAATGCAAATGGTATTAGCCCTGGCGAGCTTTCATGCGGGGATCAACTTTATTGATCACGTAAATTCTTCCTCTTCTTCTTACGACGCGGGAATTTTTATCTCTTGCTTTAACTGCTTTTAATGAACTAAATACTTTCATGGTAGGAAATATCTTAATATGTCAGCGGAGATTATCACAGAGGCAAGGAAACTGTCAAGTAGAAACTTTATGATCTGTGGGTAGAATTACGCTAATGTTTGGAGATGGATTTTATCAATAATTTTTTGCGCTTTTATATGTCCGCAATTCTTAGCTGCTTCCAGATCTTTTAAAGCGTTGACGAATTCTTTTTTTCTTATATAGATATTGGCCCTTAGTAGCAATGAGTCTATATTTTGCTGATTTAGGTCTATAGATTTTGTCAAATCATCGCAGGATAAATCCAGTTCTTTTAATGCGTAATATATCTCAGCGCGTTTCAAGAATTTTCTTGAGGCTGCGTAGTGATAAAGTGTATGTTGTTTATTCATTAGAGTCATCGAGTGCTCCAGGTATTTTTTTGCTAGAGGATAGTTGTGTTTATAAAGATAAATAATGCCAGTGAGTAAATGAGCAAAAAGATCTGTTTTGTCGTAGAAGAAAATTTTATTAAGTAATTCTAGTGCGTTTTTGTAATCATGATTTAGAAAGCTGGTTATAGCAAGACCATAAACGTATTTTTTACTATGATTAGCTGTCTCTTTTGTGTCTTTATGATCATAAAATATTTTATTTAAGTATGTGAGCCCTAGGTTATTAGCGTTTGGACTTTTATAAGGAGATTTGGCAGCTGTTATGGCGTCTTTGTTAAACGGATCTTGGAATAAAGCCTGTTGGAAGTTTTCTGATGCCTTTTCATAATCCAAAAGAAATTGGTATGTATATCCTAGGAATAAATGTGCCGCTGAGCATTCAAAATGTATTTTATGATGATAGGCAGAATGGGTTGCGATGTCTTGGCTTGCTATCTCGATCTGATGAAGCAATCTCTTCCTAAACAGATATGGGTTATAAAATATTTTATTGGTAATTTTTTTTAATATTATTTTGTACATTCTGTAGCAAAATTGTTATCTGTTATTTATACTAGAACGCATGAGCACTCTAATATTAATCGTAGTAAGCTGTGGCGAGAGGGGCAATTAAAAAAATGAAGAAAGTAGCGATTTGGGATAATAATGTCGTAAAAAATGTCATAGATGGTACGGTTTATGGGAAATGGCAAGCATTTGGAGTGTGTATAGATACTCGTTATCTGAAATCAGGTGATATTTTTGTAGCATTTGAAGGAGAAAAAGTTGATGGCCATGATTATGTTCTAGAAGCTTTTAAGCGCGGTGCTTCGGCAGCAATAGTTCAAAGAATTCCAAAGAATTGTGACACAAAGACCCATAACTTGGTACTTGTCAAAGATACTTTTCGTGCCATGGAGGATTTGGCTATCTTCCATAGGAATAGGTGTAAGGCAAAAATTATAGCTGTTACAGGAAGCTCCGGTAAAACTAGCACGAAAGAGCAACTAGTGATAGCTTTTTCAAAGTTTGGTAAGGTATATTCGAGTGTGGGGAATTTTAATGGTCGTTTGGGTTTACCGATTTCTTTGGCATCAATGCCACTTGATACTGAGTACGGAATTTTTGAATTAGGTATGAGTTATCCCGGTGAGATGGAAGCTAGGACAAAAGTACTAAGGCCTGAGATTGCTATTATCACTAACATTTTTCCATGTCACATAGAGCATTTCGACTCGTTAAAAGGAATTGCGATGGCAAAGTCTGAGATATTTTTAGGCATGAAAAGCTCTAGTATTGCCATAGTTAATGGTGATACTTCCCATTCCGATGTGCTCCAGGAGCAGGCAGAAAGAAATGGTATTAAACGAATAATTATTTTTGGCGAGGAATCTAAAAACGATAGTGTTCTTATCGCCTATAGCAGCAAGAAAGATAGTGTGGAGGTTGAGGCAACGATTCTAAATCATAAGCTAAAATTCCAGATGAGCTCAAAAGGGAGACATCATGCCCTGAATGCCCTGGCAGTATTATCTGCTGTAGAGATTTTGGGGTTGGATGTGAAAAAGGCAGCTGAATCACTGAACGAATTTAATAGCGTGAAAGGTAGAGGACTTGCTGAGGAAATTACTATAAATGGTGGAAAGAAAATCTTACTAATTGATGATAGCTATAATGCTAATCCTGGTTCTGTTAGGGCGTCGCTAGCATCTCTTGATGAGATGCATGAAGGCAGAAGAACGGTAGTGGTTTTATCAGATATGAGAGAGTTAGGAGAACACGATGTGCTTGAGCATAAATTATTAGCAGAGCCGATAAGTAAGCATAAAATAGATAAGGTGATTACTGTAGGAAGTTTGATGAAGAATCTTTTCGATGCTGTGCCTCATGAGAAGAAATATAGCCACTTTGCAGATTATCAAGAGGTAATAAAGGCTATTGATAATTTGATACAAGATTCTGATTGCGTGTTGGTGAAAGGATCTCACGGTACTAGAATTTATGAGTTAGTTAATTATTTAAAGGAGAAGAAATGATCTACTATTTATTTGCGCAGCATCTTAACATATTTCGGTATATAACTTTTCGTGCATCGTGTGCAATGATTACCGCCATGGTCATTGGATTTATTATAGCGCCGCGTCTCATACAGTTCTTGAAATGCTTGAACCCTTCTGGTCAGCCAATACGCGAAGATGGTCCTGCGAGTCATTTATTAAGTAAGAAAGGTGTTCCTACTATGGGTGGTATCATTATTATGATACCGGTAATTACTTCTGTGTTAGTGTGGGCGCAGCTAAGTAACCCATATATTTGGATTATTATCTTTGTGATGGTGAGTATGAGTTTGCTTGGCTTTACAGATGATTACTTGAAAGTGATGCACAGAAATAGCAAAGGGGTTTCGGGCAAAATGAAATTAGCTGTGCAAGGATTTGTGAGTGTGGTGGCTTGTTTTGCTATACAGAAATATGCCGATCCAGAATATAGTACAAAACTGATGGTACCTTTTTTGAAAAATTTTTCTGTAGAGCTTGGAGGATTTTATATTGTATTTGCTTCTGTAGTGATTGTTGGTGCATCAAACGCCGTGAATCTTACAGATGGTTTAGACGGCCTCGTTATTGTTCCCGTAATGATTGTTGCTGCATGTTTTAGTGTGATCGCGTATTTAGTGGGTAACTATGTTTTTGCTAATTATTTACAGATAAATTATGTCTCCGGCATAGGTGAGATTGCTGTTTTTTGCTCTGCGTTAATAGGCGCTGGTTTGACGTTTTTATGGTATAATGTTAACCCTGCAAGGGTGTTCATGGGCGATACTGGTAGCCTTGGCTTAGGAGGAGCTTTGGGAGCTATTGCAGTAATTGCAAAACATGAATTAGTTTTAGCTATTATTGGGGGGTTGTTTGTAATTGAGGCTGTTTCAGTTATTTTGCAAGTCTATTATTTTAAATTTACCGGTGGCAAGAGATTTTTCCTTATGGCGCCTATCCATCATCATTTTGAGAAAAAAGGATGGACTGAATCTCAGGTAGTCGTTAGATTTTGGATAATCGCAATAATATTTGCTTTAATAGGGATGTCGACTTTAAAATTGAGATAATTTTTATGAGTACAGGATTTTTTGCAGAGTTTCCTGCAATCGATATTAATGACGAAATTTTCTTGCGTCAGATTAGTAGTAATGACATACCAAATTTTTATCACTATATATCCAAGCCTGAGGTGACTAAGTTTCTTTCTGATCCAGAGATACCAAAAACTTTAGCTGAAGCTGAGTCGGAGTTGATGTACTGGGCAGAGCTTTTTTCAAGAAGGCGTAGTATTTACTGGGCTGTGGCCACAAAAAAAAATAATGAACTTGTGGGTACTGCAGGATTCAATTCTTGGAGTCAATAACATAAACGAGCAGAAATCAGTTATGATTTATCTCATCTTTATTGGGGGCGTGGCGTTATGACTGATGTAGTAAGAAAAATCAGTGATTTTGCTTTTGATCATATGATAGTTCATCGAATACAAGCTACGGTTGTTCACTACAATATTGGATCTTTAAGAGTTCTAGAAAAATGTCATTATATAAAAGAAGGGGACCTAATAGATTATGGGGTTCTGCATGGTAAGTCAGAGAACTTTGTTATGTGTTCTCGTACTAGGTTATAGCTATGAGTGTTGTTGACGCTTATTTATTTCTATTTTTTGATTCATTTATTGCCATGTTGATTATGGTTTCAAATTCCCATATGGCCTTTAAGGTTATGATGGAGATGGGTGGATATCATAATTTAACTTTATTATTTATTGCTCTTTTAGGGGATGTATTAGGCGGTATTAGCAATTACTTTATTGGATATATTATATCCTACGTGCAGCATAATATTCGAGATAAAAAACCCTCTGCCAAATTGAAATCCTTAACCTCATACGTACAAAAGAAATTATTTCTTTTAGCGCTTTTTTCGTTTGTGCCTCTGGTAGGGGTGCTGCTTACTACATCATCTGGTTTTTTCAGGGTTAACCTCAAAAAATTTATACCAGTATTAGCATTGGGAAGAGTCGTTTATTATTTATTCTTGTTTTGGGCCGCTAGCTAATATCTTTTGCTAAAGTTTTGATCAATCCACTAATCGCATCTTGGTAAGTGGAGTTCTTAATTTTCATAAAATTTCTAGAAACTTCCATGCAGAGTCTTTGGTTGTTGATCTTTTCCTGCCCCGAGTTCTGGTCGTCGATATCGTTATAAAAATAATCAACTGATTTACCAAGAACTTTAGATATTAGAACTAATCGTCCTGCAGAAACACGATTAGTGCCTTTCTCGTATTTTTGACATTGTTGATGGGTAACGCCAATTTGATCGCCTAGTTCTTGTCTAGATAAGCCGCGCGCTATTCTAAGTTCGTATATTTTCTGTCCTATACGTGCATCTATTAGGTCTATATCAGTATTTTGCCTTGCCATATTTTTATCCTCTTTTAGTGTACGTTTTGTACATTAGGAATGAAGACTATTATAATTTTTTAACTAAAGCAAGATTTTTTGTTCAATTATTAATTTATAGTAATGCAAGTGATAATTGACACTCTGGCGTGCATTGATATAATTCCTGCATCTCTGGTTATTGGAAAATAAACGTCATGTTTAAGTCGATTTTGCTAAGATTTTTTATGGTTGTAAATGTGATATCTAGTTTTAATGCGGAAGCTTCTAGCCTCATTGTTAAGAAAGGATTCTACTATGTGCGTCATGCGGAGAGTACTCACAACAGGGATGGTATAATCGCAGGGTCAATTGACGTTCCTATTACTGCGGAAGGTGCGTTCGAAGCAGAAGAAGCTGCAAAACACACGGCTATTCTGATGAAAGATGTGAAAATTATTGTAGCTAGTCCGCTGATCCGAACGCGTCAGACAGCTGAGATTTTTGCTAAGTACTTGAATGTGCCTATAATTTATGATGAAGGTCTACAAGAGCTTTGTCTGGGTCCTTGGGAATGTAAGGATAAACATTCAAAGGCTTGGAAAAAGATGTGGGGTATTTGGTTGAGTGGTGGTGATCCAGGTGGTGTAGAAACCATGCATAAGTTTCATAAAAGAATCATTAATACCGTGAATAATATTCTGTCAAAACATGATCATATATTAATAGTGGGTCATGGTGCGTTTTTTGGTAATATGACAGACGTAATGGATATAGGCTATATGAACATTCCCAATGCTGTTCCATATAAACTGATTCCTCCGCGTGATCAAAACGATTCGTGGAAAGTACAAAATTTATATGAAATAGGAGAGTGATTAGGCGCAAAGAAACTTATTATTCTAAATTTTCTAGCAAGCAGCTGTATGAGTTGGTGGGCGATATAGAAAAATATCCTGAATTTTTGCCTTGGTGTGCTTTTGCGCGCATTTTTGAAGAAAGAGAAGATGCGGTTATTGCAGAGTTGGCGATGCGCTTTGCCGCCTTCGTTGAAAAATATACATCTCAAGTTACTTTTATTGATCTAGGAAATGAGGTGTATGAAATTAAAGTTGAAGCTATTGAGGGGCCATTTAAAACGCTAAAAAATAATTGGTTATTTTCTTATGATAAATCTTCTGATCAAACGGAAGTAACCTTTGAAATCGAGTTTGAATTTAAGTCTTTTCTTTTGCAAAAGATGGTTGGGTCGATGTTTGAAATTGGCTTGCGTAAAATGATGGATGCCTTTGAAAAGAGAGCAGAGCAGATTTATGGGGTTACTCGACAGTAACTGATTTTGCTAAGTTTCGTGGCTGATCTACGTCATTGCCAGCAAGCACAGCAGTATGATATGAAATTGCTTGGAGTGGGATATTATATAGAATAGGTGATGAGATCATGTCGTGATGTTGTATGTGTAGGTGTGCAGCGCATTTTTTCAGAAACTCTTCTTCTTTATAGTCGCTCAGTAATAATACTTTCCCTTTTCTAGAAATTACTGAGTTAATATTCAGCATGGTCTTGCTGAAATGCTCATCATGAGGAGCAATGGCTACTACGTAAACGCTCTCATCAATTAAGGCTATTGATCCATGTTTTAATTCTCCCGCAGGAATTGCTTCAGCATGGATATAAGATATTTCTTTTAACTTCAATGCGCCTTCGCAGGCTCCAGCGTAGGATATACCTCGTCCTATATAGATTACGCTCCTTGCATTCACCATTAATGAGGCTATTCTTTTGTATTCCTCATCATGGTTGAGCAATTCAGAAATACGTCCTGGAAGTAATAATAATCCATCAATATAAGATTCAGCTTGTTCTATAGTAATGGATTTCTTTTCAAGAGAAGCTTTTAAAGTTAGGCATGCAAGAACAATTAATTGAGATGTAAAAGCCTTAGTAGAAGCAACGCCTATTTCTTGACCAGCTTTAATTGGAAGGCATATATCTACAGATCTGCCTATAGTGCTTTCTATGACGTTCACGATGCCTATAGATAAAAGTGTATGTTCTTTGAAATCATTTAGGGCTTTCAAAGTATCTGCTGTTTCTCCAGATTGAGAAATAAAAATTGCGATGTTATTTGGATTGTAGATCGAAGAATTATATTGAAACTCTGACGCTATTTCTACATCAGTACTGATGCCTAAGATATTTTGTAACCAATATTTTGCTATTAATCCTGCGAAATACGAAGTGCCGCAAGCAATGATATAAATCTTTTCTACCTTATTGATATCTAAATCGGGAATGACGTTATAAACAGATTTGTTTTTTAGGTAATGATTTAGAGTTTCTTTAGTGGTCATTGGTTGTTCGAAGATTTCTTTTTGCATGAAATGATCGAAATATCCTTTCTCATATGAGCTACGTTTTGGGCATACCTTATGTAGTGCTCTGGAGATTTTTTTGTCGTTTTTGTCAAAGATCTCATAGCGGTTTCTGTATAATAAGACAAGATCGCCATCTTCTAGATAACATACTTCTTGTACTAGATCTGCTATGGAAAATAAATCAGAACTAATTACAGATTCATCTTTAGTGTGACCAAGAACTAGAGGGGAAGATTTTTTGGTGGCTATCATATATTCTGGATGGTCACCAAAAAGCACTAATATAGCAAAAGATCCATCTAACAAAGAAGTGGCTTCGCGTACTGCTTTGTGAGGTGTAAGGCCATTACCTAGAAATTTATCTATAAGTCTTACTATAACTTCGCTATCAGTATCTGAGGAAAAAGAAACTCCGGATTTTAAAAGATCTGCTTTCAATACGTCACTATTTTCTATAGTTCCATTATGTACTAGCGACACTTTACCTGATGAGTGAGGATGCGCATTTCTTTCTGACGGTTCACCATGAGTTGCCCATCTTGTATGAGCTATGCTAACTAAGCTTTTAGGATTATGTGTTGATAATTTTTTTTCTAGTTGATCAATTTTTCCAAGAGCTCTGCAAGTTTCTATGGAGTTGTTTGTCAGATAGGCTATTCCTGCTGAGTCATAACCACGATACTCAAGTTTTTTGAGGCCAGACATGGTGCGAGATATCGCATCACTAGATCCATTAATGCCTATAACTCCGCACATAAAATTTTGTTATTATAGTTATAATAAGTAGACTATTATATGGATACCGGTTAATTAATCAATAAATATATACAATTTAGCATGCGTCAGGATCTACAGGTAGCGTTACCCAATCAAGGAAAAAAGTCAGTGTTTGACTATTATTCCGAAGATGCATGCTCTATCGGTGATGTTGTTAAGGTTAAATTCAGGAATAAAGATTATTTAGGCGTGGTAGTCGGCACGGAGCAAAGTAATGTGTCAGAGCAGAAACTTAAGCCTATTTCTGAGGTGTTTGATCTTTTAAAATTCTCTCCAGAGAAGATTAATTTTATGAAGTTTGCTGCGCATTATAATATTTCAAGTTTTGGTACGGTGTTAAAGTTATCGATGCCATCAGAACTAGAAAGTATAAAAACTTGTGATGCAGTTAAGACAGAATATAAACCTCTATCTATAGATTTGAATGATGAGCAAAAAAATGCTGCAGATTTCATCAAATCCAAAATTCACGAGTCTGCCTATAGTGTGACGTTGATCGATGGTATTACAGGCTCTG
>Ga0114980_10000971_pt1 | contig 20449 bp, 25 predicted proteins | sample S_140806_EF_Meta_FD_87018 | JGI IMG/M metagenome (GOLD analysis project Ga0114980, IMG submission 87018) | Freshwater microbial communities from Lake Simoncouche, Canada to study carbon cycling - S_140806_EF_MetaG | ecosystem: Environmental > Aquatic > Freshwater > Lake | place: Lake...
ACTGGTCTGAACTTTTTCCGTCCGAAGGAGAAAATGGGATAGTCTCAGCAAAAAGAGTTTATAAAGTGCCTGAGGTTATACTTCTTAGTAGATATGAAGAAGTTCCATCTACAAGAGTCAATTTTTGTAGAAGAGCCATATGGAAAAGAGATGAGTTTAGATGCCAATATTGTGGAGTCAGACCAAATTATGATGAAGCTACGTTAGACCATATTATTCCTAGATCTTGTGGCGGAGAAACAAGTTGGACAAATTGTGTTTTAGCCTGTTATCGATGCAATAGTCAAAAAGCAGATAGGGAACCACATCAGGCTTTTAGACCCAAAGATAAAGAAAAAGCCAAGTTTTGGAGAGGTCCTTCTCCAATGAAGTTGTTGAAAGAACCAAATAGACCTGAGTTTTCAATATTTAGGGGCGAGTATAGAATTAAAGTTTTGGATACTTGGAAGCACTGGATTGATAAATTATATTGGGATATAACTTTAGATAATGATATGGAAGAAGAAGATTTGGACATTGCAAAATTAGCATACGAAAACTAATTGTTTTTTGTCGTCATAGCAATCAAAGCCAGATTTTGCATAGGGTATTTGAATTACTTTTAGATGATCTTGATTTGAAAAATACAACATAGCAACCCTTTCATAAAGAAAGGCTGCTTTTCTTTTGTCTTGACCGAAATCTACCTTATAGTCAAAATTGTATCCATATTTGCTATTTATATAATGAAAAATATCTCTAAATTTATAAATAAAATCAGCAAAAACAAATTTATGGCATATAAAGTTATTCGCCCAAAAAACATGCTTCCTTCTTATGGGTAGATTAAAAACCTCAGAAATCTCTCTAATATATTTTTCTATTCCTGGATGGTAATTTATAGAATAGTCAAACCATTCTTTTCTTGCAAAATGACATGTAAATACACATCTTTCGTCTAGCTTGTCAACCATTTGTGGTAGTTTTTTGATATCTAAATTATATTTTTGTTTGTATCTATGAGTCATAACCCCAACGTATGATTCTTTGCAACGAAAAACATAATCTGTTAGATAAAATTTATTTTCTGCTATATCTTCTGTGTTTGGTATTGATAATTCTAATTTGCCTAAATCTAGCTTTTGTATAAAAGGTTCATTTTCCACCTTTTTAAGGGATTCTTCATTGTGCCCAAGAACAAAAACTTTTAATGAATTTTTTATATTTTTATTGCTTATGTCTTTTTTGAACCAAAAGTAAGGCTTAGGACACCCGCCCAGATGAACTATTGTGCTTTTTCTTTTCTTAAGTTCTTCATACAATAAATTTGGACTTTCTAACCTTAGATTAGGATTATATAAAGCATCATTGAATTCTCTTTCACAAAGAATAACATTAGAATTTTTACTTGCTTCTAATGCCCAATGAATTACTCCTTGATCCCACCACTTTATCAGATCTCTTAAGTGTTGTGATTTTGCAGCCTCCTTCGTTAAAAATAAATATTTTTTCAAAAAGTCAATATCTTTTTTTCTAGTTTTGCATATTCCAAGAACTCCTCCGTTTGGAGGATTTTTTAGACGCTCTTCAACAGGATAAATTTCATATAATTCTTTTTTATTGTTTATCTCTGCTCCAAAGAAATCTTTTATCGAAACTATATTTTTTTTCAATACTTCAAATAATTTATTTAATTTTTTATAAACAATTGTGTCTGAGTCTAACCACAAGGTATATTCGAATGGTGATCTAAAAATATAATCCGGTTTATTCCAGGTTTGCCACATGAATAGGCTTTTGGGAATTATTGGGTTTTCATATTTTATTAAATTAATTTTATTTTTTTTGCACCAATTAATTTCTTTTGATTCTAGTCCTATGTCAAAAACCAACAATGGAATGTTTGGATTTGTTTTTCTTAAGCTATGACTGAATAGTTGAAAAGCAGAAAAACAGATAGAATCTGTTGAAGTAACTATACCTTGGCTAACTTTTTTCATATAACTTTTACCGAAGTTTGACTGTTATAATATAGTTTTTCAATTGTGTTTTCTTTTGTAAAATTTTACATGAATATCGATCCAGGCCTTATATCTGGATATTCTTGTGTGTCCGCTTTCATCTCCAAATTTTGAATTTGGCCTTCCATTAGAGCTGGAAACAAATGAATTAATTCCAGCTAATTTTCCATCAATAAATAAGCCACCTCCACTATCCCCATGGGCAATTAGAAATTCCAAAGAAGTTGGGTTATTTTTACTCATATCACAAAACAAAATTGAATCTGTAACAAGCATTATCTTATTACTTCCTGCTCTTTTTTTATCATCACTTTTATGACTTCCGCTTTGTCCTGTTCCGGTCAAACCGTACCCAGCGATTCCGCAAATCTTATTATGTTCATCTTCTTTTTCATAGAGAATTGGGTAAAAATCCATCTCAATTTTTTCTTCAACATAGCATAATGCTAAATCTCCTGAACTCATCGTTTTGTTTTCGTCAAAATCTGGGTTTACTATCACCTCTTTTATTGTGTATTTTTTTTCTTTTATTATAAAATAAGGCTCTTCCATGCAATTGAGGACGTGTGCAGCAGATAAAATCCAATGCTCAGAAATTACAACGCCAGAACCAGAAGCAATGACTTTTTCATTCTTGAGCCGTCCTGATACTTTAACGACACATTTATATTTTTCTCCATATTGTATATAATTTGAGTCAGGAACATCTGGCCTTATTGTTCCGCCATATAAATTACTACCAAATAATAAAGAAAAAATTAAAATTGTATTTTTAATCATAACACTCCTTTATGTTAAAATCCTTGCTTATATTTAGTCTTTTAATACATAGATATGTAAAAAGGAGAAAATATGATTTTTTCATCTAAAAGGTTGGCAAAATGAAAAATAAAAGCGATCTTCCATTTGAAGAATTAAAAAAAGACAATGTTTTTATTCGCAAGTTTTCTGAAAATATCGACTCTCAGGAATTACATTGGCACAAAGATAGAGAAGATAGAATTGTCACCCCATTAAAAGAAACAGATTGGCTATTTCAAAGAGACAACCAACTCCCAGAGCCAATTATCGAAGGATTAAAAATAAAAGCAGGCGAATGGCATAGGGTTATAAAAGGAACTGGGGATTTAGAAATAAAGGTTAATAAATGTTATTGACTTTATTTGTTCTTGCTTTTGGCAAGCCAAAACCTTTTCACTCTGTTATAATCAAAAATTGGAAAAAAATCCCAGATGTTAAGTTTGTATTAATTACAAATTATAGTGAATGTTGGCAAGAATTAGTGCAAGATCAGAAGCAATTTAAAATTGTTCAAATATCAATTGAATCTTTTTTTTCTTATTTTTTTAAATTTTTAGATTGTGATAATTTTAATAATTTTAGTGAAAAGTATGGCAGTTTGTTTGATATTAAACGACATCCAATAAGTGGTTGGCTTGCTTGTACTTTAAGGCCTTGTCTATGTAGATTTATAAAGCCAGAAACTCTTTGGTGGGGATGGATCGACTGGGATGTTTTTATAGATAAAAAGAGTATTTCAGAATCACTAAATAGTAGTTCTTTTGATGCTTTTTACTTTCCAAAACAAGGTTGCCAATGGGAGCAATTCAAGGTTTTTAGATCTAATCTTCCGATAGACGAAATTTATCTAAAGACTCTTAATGAAAATCATTCAAAAAATATTTATTTGGGTCAACCCTTAGATGTTCATGTTATTTATAAAATTAGAAGTGAAGGTTTGTTTTCTCTTGATGATTCTTCTATAGAAGAATTTGCTGTTCATTGGGAATATACAAATAAACATAATTTGCCACATGTTCAAAAAAACGTACTACTAGACAGTAGTTATTGTAATTTATTAGATGAGAACAATACTTGTATTAAGTTTTTTATGGCAGACATTCAAGGTAAAAAATATGGTCAAAATGAAGTGGATTTAATATTTGATAAAATTAATAATGATGGTTATTTTATTTTTAATTATAATAAAGATTAAATAACCTCCCATTTTAGAATTGCTTCTGGATCACTCAATCAAGCCAAAAGAACCGTAGGAACGTCGGGAATGGACCTGTGAAGACCTGAGAGCAACAGAGGCTGAATCAGGAAGCCCAATCCCTTTAAGGGCTTTGTAGTTCGTTTCTGATCGGATTAAGGGTAGTATTCATTGGTGTTATAAGTAATCAAATTATTATTAATTAAATGTTCAATTATATTATGATAGTCGTTTTCTATTCCAATATTTTTAATGACTTGATTAAAAAATGGCACCCTATCCTCAGAATGTCCAGAGCCAATATGTCTTAAAAATTGTGAAGGATATTCTTCAAACATCCAATCATCAATAACTGAAATCTTATTAATAAAATTGTTTAGATTGATGTACAACGAATTTTGTTCCCAATTATGTAATAAATTATTTCTCGGATTATCGGTTTCAAACCATGTTTTAAACATCTCCCTACTACTAGAGTTGTTTTTAAATATATAAAAACCCGAGCAAGGCAATACCGAACTCCAGGGTTTGTCATTTAAGAATATTAGAGTAGCTTCATCAATTGAAACGCCATTGACTACTTTGGAATTTGCCAGATAATTAGAAATACTTAAATTAATATCATAAAATATGCAATCACTATCGATATAGACTACATAATCATATTGGGGGTATTCATCAATAATTTTAATTGATGATAATAATTTAGACCAGGCACAATATCTTAATTCATTTTTGGAAGAAAAACAATTATTGATAGGGTATTCATTTTCTAATCCAGGTCTTAAGTATAAAAAATCATAATTCATTTTTTTTGAATATGAATAATTTATTGCCGCGACCAAAGAATTATAATTTGAATTATTTAATATATTTGATAATCCCCTATTATCTGACATTGAAATTAATATTTTTTTACTATTCATTTTTCCCCACTTTTTACATATTTATATGTATTTGTGTGAATTTATTAATATAAAATCTTTTATAGGCTTGCCATAACTATATAACCATGTGAAAGTTTACACTCCAAATAAAATAGATAATCCCAAGGTTATCCAAGCAATTTCTGCTTGGGGAGATATTCCCAATATTCTTCTAGACATAATTGAAAGATTCAACATTTCAAGAAGAAAATGCTTAGAATTTGGCGTTGAATTTGGCTATTCCACATCTGCATTGGCGAATTATTTTGATCAAGTTTTAGGAGTAGACACTTTTGAGGGAGATGCTCATAGCGGACACAAAACAGATCATTTTGAAACAACTAAAAATAATCTGTTAGAATTCAAAAATATTAAACTAATTAAATCTCCGTATCAAGAATTTATTAAAAATAATAATGATTTTTATGATTTTGTACACATAGACATTGTGCACAACTATTTGGAAACTTTTGAGTGCGGAGATTGGTCTATAAATCATTCAAATTGTGTAATTTTTCATGATACGGAATCTTTTCCTGAAGTTAAAAAAGCCGTAGAAGACTTACAAATCAAGTATAATTTAGAAGCTTTTAATTATGAAAATTCACATGGATTAGGAATTTTAGTTGGAAAATCTATATAAAATTATAAGAGGTGTTTTATGAAATTTAAAGATTTTATTAATAAGAAAGAATCGTCCATGCATTTGGCCTCAGAAGTCATTGTTAGTAAAAATTTACAGTATCATATAGACAATAAAATTCCTCTTTCTGAAAATATTTTTCGTATTTATAGCAAAGCTTATTTTGATTTGATTAATGAAGCAAGAGATTTGTACGATAGAGATTTGCTTGAAGTTACCGACGAAGACGCAGAATTATTAGAAACTGATCTTGGCAAGACGGCAGAATACAATGGAAAATTAGTTCATTTAGACGCTCCGAGACCAATAAAAGAAAAGCTAAATGAAGCTGACGTTGGTGGCAAAAAGGTAAAATTAAATAAGCCAATGAGAACTCCAGGTGGACCTAAGAAATTTAAGGTCTACGTAAAATCCGGAGACAGGGTAAAGTTGGTAAGATTTGGTGATTCTAAAAAATCAGGTCTTTCAATTAAAAATAATAATCCAAAAAGAGCAAAAAGCTTTAGAGCTAGACACAAATGCTCAGAGAAAAAAGACAGAACCACTCCTGGTTACTGGTCTTGTAATGTTTCGCGTTATGCAAAATCTTTAGGACTTAAAAGTGATCGTCCTTGGTAAATCTTCTCCTTGCGTCTTCTTCTTTGTTCTGCTATAATTTTGAAGACTGAAGACCAATTCCAAGGAGAAATTAATGTCTTTTAAAGAAAATATTCAAAAGCAATACGTCTATAAAAAAGACAATGAAAAATGGTCTTTTTATGATGAAAATAATAGACCAATTGGAATTGAATATCTAACAATAGAGAATGCCGTAGATGCCCTTTATCAGTATTTGGAATTGACTTCTACAAAAGAAGTTGGCCTTTCAAAATAAGGATGTAAATATGCCATATATCAAACAAGATAGAAGAAAAGTCTTAAATGACTCTGTAAGTAAAATGGTTCTATCAATTAGAACCAATACATCAGAGAGTCCATTCACAAAAGAAGAAATTACAAACGAAGAATTTCTTTCTATTTGTGGCGATATAAATTATTGTTTTTCTAGAGTTGTTTCTAAATTGATGCAAAATCCAAGTTATTCAAAAATAGCTATTATAACTGGCGTTCTGGAGAACATTAAACAAGAGTTTTATCGAAGAGTCGCAGAACCTTATGAAGATCTTAAAATAGAAGAAAATGAGGATATTTTAGAGTATTACGAAATTAATTCTTCTATAAGGGTGAAACCCAACTAATTGCATATGTACGACCTAATTCTTTGTGTCCTTGCAACTACTAAAAACAATAGATTATCTATTTTTTCAAAAATAGGTTACAAAAAATCTAATAAATATAAGACAAAAATAATATATCTCGTTGATTCAGATGACAGACCAGATTTTATTGAAGGCGATTGGATTAATTATGGCCGTTTTTATTCAACTAGATTTCTTAAGTATTTAGAAGAAACTAAAGATGAATCAAGATGGTTTATGCAGGTCGATGACGACTCATGTACAGACCTAGATAATACAATTGATTTGCTTGATCATTCTTATGACTACAAAGACCCGGTGGTTGTTACTGGGTCTTTTTGTTATGTTTTAGATGTTCCAAGATATGTTGATCAAACTCAAAGTTCAAGGCCTTGTTTTTCTAACAACATAGATTCTAAGATGCAGCAAGTTTTAAAAGAAATGAAAATTGAAAACTTGTTTTTGGAAACTGATGATTTAAATCAATATGAAACAATGCCATATGTTTGTAGAGGTTGGGAGCAAAGTGTCTTTTCATTAAAAGCATTAGATAGAATTAAGAACTACAATAGATTACAAGAATATGTTTCTAAGTGTGTTGAAATCAAACCTGATTTCGGTGATCAAGTTCCTTTTGTTTTGGCCAAAATAGCTAAAATTCCAATTTCTCAATGTTTCTTTCTTAGTCCCGCTCCTTCTGCGAGCGAATACACAGCAATCAATAAAAACGGTAGGTTTTCTCATATACATCATGTTTGTGAATCTTGGGATCAACTAGATTATTTTAAAGATATAATTGAAAATAATATTATTTTTAATTCTTCTGAGGATGTTGATAAATTCTTAGATAAAAAAATAGAAAATACAGAATGGTTTTTCTTTCACATCATAAACAATAAGTTGCAATCAAGGTGCGTACTAAAACTCCTTGATCATGCCAAAATAAAGATTGTAAATATTAATATAGATTGTTTAGTTTCTTATTGTGCTGTTCCTGAGTTCGATCTAAGTTTTAATTATGAACAATATAATTTTGAAGATAAAGATTGGAATTTTAATTTAGAAGATGATTGTTTTGAAATTTCTAATACTTTTAATCAAAAACTTATTTTTAATAAAATCAAATATAAGTTATATGGGTCCAAAGTCAGTGAAAATGAGTTTTATTTATTGTCTAAAATCAATCCAATAGATTCTGTTTATTGGCGACAAAAAAAGTTTTTAGATACAAATTTTACGAGAATTGAATGAAACTCACAGAAGAACAAAAATCTGTAATAAGACAAGTATCTAAATTTGATAAAAAAGTCTATAAAATTGGCGGATTGGCTGGGACGGGCAAGTCTGTTCTTGTAAGAAATTTAATGGAGCTTTTCCCTAATTTTGCAGCTTGTGCCTACACCGGCAAGGCAGCGAATGTTCTTAGAAAAAAGGGAGTTTGGAATGCAACAACTATTCATAGCTTAATCTACAAGGCTAGCGAAGACGATGAGGGTAATGTCCACTTTTCTTTAGCAGGGAATATTGATTATGATGGCGTGATTGTTGATGAAGCTTCTATGGTTAGTGAAGATATTTATAAAGACCTGTTGTCTTTTGGTAGGCCGGTTATATTTGTTGGTGATCATGGTCAATTAGAGCCAATAGGCGATAAGTTTAATTTGATGAAAGAGCCTGATTTTACTTTAGAAGAAATTCACAGGAATGCGGGAGAAATTGCTCATTTCGCTGAGTTTGTCAGAAAGGGATACAAGCCCAGCTCTTGGCAACATAGATCTGGATCTAGCGATAAGATTAAATTTTTAAGTAAGTCTGTTTATAAAGAAATGGTCACTGAAGTTGATCAAATTATTTGTGCTTTCAATAAAACAAGAACAGAAATAAATCGTTTTGTTAGACAAAAAATGGAAATGAATGCAGATTTTCCTCAGATAGGAGACAAGGTTATTTGTCTGAGAAATAATTCTGGCAAGGGCATTTTTAATGGAATGCAAGGAAATATAGGTTGGTTTTATGATAAAAATTTTATTCAATTTGTTTCTGAAGATCATTGCGTTGATATCTCCATAGACTTAAACTCTTTTAATCAAGCAAAATATGAATTTGATTTTGATAAGGATAGTCCTAATCCTTTTGATTACGCATATGCTATAACATGTCATAAATGCCAAGGAGATGAGTTCAATAAGATTCTAGTTTTAGAACAAAAATGCGATTTGTGGTCTCATCAAAGATGGGCCTACACGGCGGCGAGTAGAGCAAAAGAAAAAATTTACTGGGTTTATTAAATGAAAAAAATAATAGTTACTGGCGGAACTGGCTTGGTTGGACAAGCACTTAAAAAAGTTGTTGGAAATGATTCAAGATTCTTTTTTTTATCATCTAAAGATTGCAATCTTCTTCAATATGACAAAGCTTACGAAACAATAAAATCAATACAGCCAGATTTTGTTGTTCATTTGGCGGCTAATGTTGGAGGTGTTTTTAAAAATATAAATAAAAAAGTAGAAATGTTTGAAGACAATCTTTTGATTAATTTTAATATATTAAAAATTTGTAGAGAATTGAATGTTGAAAAGTTTTTGGGGTGTTTGTCTACTTGTATATTTCCTGACAAAACAACCTATCCTATATCTGAAGAGATGTTGTTTAACGGGCCTCCTCATTATTCTAATTATGGATATGCTTATTCTAAAAGAATGCTAGAAATTCATTGTAGGGTTTGTAGAGAGCAATATGGGTTGAATTATAATTGCATAATTCCTACCAACATATATGGGCCTTATGATAATTTCAATTTTGAAAATGCCCATGTAATTCCCGCCTTAATTCACAAATGCTATTTGGCAAATCAAACAAACGAGCCTTTTGTTGTTAGTGGAACAGGAAGGCCTAAGAGACAATTTTTATATTCTATTGATCTTGCCAAAATAATTCTAAACTTAATAAATTTTGAATTTAATGAAACAATAATAATATCTCCAAGCGAAGAATTTAGCATAAAAGACGTTGCGGAAATTATTGCTAATAAGTTTAATTATATAGAAAATATTAAATTCGATACTACAAAATCAGACGGCCAGTACAAGAAAACAGCTAGCAATTACAGACTAATGAAAATTATGCCTGATTTTAAGTTTACAGAAATTTCTGTTGGACTAAACAGCACAATTGATTGGTTTTTGGATAATCAATCAATTGCTAGATTATAAAATCCATCTCCATAAAAAATTTAAAATAGTGCAAATTCCCGAAAGAAAACACACTATGTAAAACGCTACAACTATGCAGCCAGTAGCAACAACAAATTGGGCTTCAATTTTATCTTTTTTATTTTCATTATGATATAATATAAGCCCGCCGGATACTAAAAAAATTACCAAGTAAATCCAAGGATTGTATAGCCATTCCATATTTATTTCCTCAAAACGTAATCATGAAAGCATTGTTCTATTTGAAATTTTGGAAAATCATTTATTCCAAATAAAGTTTTAATTCTATTGGCAACAATTTGATTTTTATCAAAGAAATCTTCATATGTTTGCTTTTCTATATCTTCCGATTCTTTATTGATACCACATTTTCTGAATAGTTCTTGATAATCTCTTATAGGAAACAATACGTTGTTGTTTCTTTCTTCTAAAACATATCCCATATTATTTAGTTCTTGTTCTGTAAAAACCAAATGAACAAAAGCTTTATTTATTTGTCTGTAATAGTGTCCTCCATGTCTTCCGCACCAAGGATGACATCTAAGATATATTTTTCCGTTATCAGAAAGCACAGATTTAGCTTTGATCAAAACGTCTTCAGGGTTTTCTGCATGATCTAAGACATCATAGATCATAATTATATCATATGGACCTTTTTCTTTTATTTTGTCAAAATTGGTAGTAAGTAAAAAGTTGTTTTCTTCTACTTCCCAATTTAATTTAGACTTTTCGGATTTTATTATATCATAGCCAATACTAAATGTTGTTTTTTGATTTGATGCGTATTTTGCCATATGTCCTTCACCACAACCAATATCTAAAAACTTTTTATTTTCTAATTCTTCTTGGACTAATATATCAATAATTCCTTCCGCTCTGTCCATTTTTTCTTCTTCTAATTCGATATTGACTATTTGAAATGCACTAACAGCTTCGGGCCATTCGTCGGATTGTAGTAGCATTTTAAGCTTTTCAAAATCACTTGAAACTGTTGGAGTTTCATTCAATACGGGTGTATCTTCATTTTGTTTTGGAATAAGCATTTCGCCTTCATGTTTTAGAACTATATTTTCTTCATAAATTTCGGCAGCTAGTCTATCTAGATTATTTTTAATTTCTTGAATTAAGTTTAATTTTTCTTTTTTATTCATTTTTTCTCCTACTATTATTATAGTATAGTATATAATATGAAAATCGCCATACAACAACCTTATTTTTATCCGTATTTTGGTTATTTTAAATTAATTAAATCTGTAGATAAATTTGTATTTTTCAATGATGTTCAGTACATTAGAAGAGGCTGGGTCAATAGAAATAGAATTTCTAATGGTTTGTTTATCACAGTGCCCGTTTGTAAATCGAAAAGAAGTGACTTCATTAATAAAATTAAAATAGACTATTCATCAAATTGGCACTACAAACATTGTAGAACCTTAGAAACAAGGTATGGGAAAAAATGCACTAATCATCCTATTTATTTGTTTTATAAAAATGTTCAAAAATATATTTATCTTGTTGATTTATTGAAAGATTCTATAATGAACGTTTGTGAATTCTTAAAAATAAAAACAGAATTTATAGACTCAGAAAAAATTAAAATAAATCCTTTATCTAAAAAACAGCAAAGAATAATAGAAATTTGCAATAGACTAAATTGCAAATCTTATTATAATCTTCCTGGCGGTAAAGGTCTGTACTCTGCGGAAGACTTTTTGTCTAACGAAATCAGCATACAATTCATACAGACGGAAAAAATTGTTAATTATCTTTCTGTATTTGACCTTTGCCTAGGAGAAGGTTTAGAAAAAATATGAATCCATACAGTATAGTAGCAGAATTTGAAAAAACAGTAGCAGAATATGCCGGTAGCAAATATGCAGTTGCAATAGACAATTGTACAAATGCAATTTTTTTATGTTGTAAATATCTGTGTGTGAAAGAAGTGACTATTCCTAGTCGAACATATGTTTCGGTTCCTTGTGCAATTATTAACTCTGGTGGTGTGGTGAAATTTTCAGATTATGAATGGTTGAATAAAGGATATTACAAATTAGATCCATATCCAATTTATGATGCAGCACAATTTTTTAATCGAAATATGTATATTAGACATTCATATTTTTGCTTGTCTTTTTCATCCACCAAGACAATAAATATAGGCAAGGGAGGAATGATACTAACAGATGATGAAAAAGCAGCCAATTGGTTCAAACAAGCAAGGTATTGCGGAAGACATGAAGTTCCTTTGATGAATGACAAGTTCGAAATTGTTGGATGGAACATGTATATGCTTCCAGAGCAGGCCGCAAGAGGATGTCTTTTAATGAGTCACGTTAAAGACATAAATGAACAAAAAAAACCACAATATCCCGACTTATCAAAATATGAAATTTATAAATCAAAATCTTTATGAAGAAAAAATAAAAATTGATTTAAATAATAATTATCGTTGGTTTGATTATCATAATTTTTATGATTTTATTATAAACAAATATAATCCTAAAGTTTTTGTAGAGATTGGATGTTGGAAGGGACATTCTATTTCTTACTTATCTTCTAAGGCTAGTAAAAATTCTATTTTATACGCTATTGATTTGTGGTCTTTAGACTTGGCAATAAAGACTATTGGAAAATTAGAATATGAAAAAATCAAAGATTTTTATGGAGATTTTTTTAATGAAGATTTATTTTTTGATATTTTTTTAGAAAATATCAAAAATATAAACAATATAAAGCCAATTAGAAAAAGTTCAATAGATGCTGCTTCTTTTTTTGATTATTTGAAGGTGGATTTTGTCTTCATAGACGCGGACCACTCTTACAGCTCAGTAACAAATGATTTATTGTGTTGGATGAAAGTTATAAAAAAATCTAAATTTGCAATAATTGCCGGACATGATTATAAAATAAATTCTGTTAGATCTGCGGTTCAAAAAGTTATAAGATCTAATTTGAAAGTTTTTGATTATAATTGTTGGTATTATATTCATAACAATTACGATAAAATTTATAATTAATTTTTATCGTAATTAACACAAAGACTGTTCATTTCTTCATGCATCTTTAATTTGTTAGAGCACCATTCGAAGCATTTTTTTTCATTTATTTTTATATCTTTTTTAGGATCAAAATCTTTTAATATCTCTATTCTTTTATTGTAGTTTCTTTTTTTCATGTCTCCATGCCATAAGTGTTTTATTTCTGTGTCTAAGAATCCAAAGCTACTCTTTGCTTCTTTATGAAAAGGAATTGCCCATTCTAAATAATGATCTCTCATTTCTTTATTAATCAATTTTAGAAAATTAGCATCAAACAGACCGAGTAATCCTATTAGAATTGCCAAGTCGCTACTCCACATCCAATAGTCATAAATTTTCCACTTTTTAATAAAATCCAAATCACATGCCCAGGCGAAACCGGACCATGCTTTTTTGTCAAATGGGGTCTTGTATTTTGAATAGAAACTACCACAGCTATATCTTGTTTCATTTATTTTATTGTCTTTGTCAAGAAAATGAGCCTTGTAAAATAATTGTATAAATAGATTTTTTTCTAAACATTTTGTTGCTTTTTTGGCCCATTCTTTATCTTCGAATATTATATCACAATCCACCCAAGCAACAGATCGATATCTGTCCGGCAGATTTTCAATCAGTATATTTATCAGCCTATATTGCTGCCAAATGTTATTTTTCGCATCAATATTTATTGAAATATTATTTGAACTTTTATTTATTGGCGAATTTTGATTCAATTCTAAAGTATATAAATTTAAATTATCTATATTTTTAAGAAATATTTTATAATTGTTTAGTTTTTGTGGATCATTATTTGGATTATAATAATTTGTTATAACTGCTAGCATAGGAATTTTATGTTTTTTGGAATTAACACTGTATCACACGACTTAGGGTTATCTATAATAGATGACACAGGAAAAATAATTTTTTACGCTCCAACAGAAAGATATAACAGAAATAAAAAAGGAGTTTCAGAATTTGGACTTCATCTATCTAAAAAAGAAAAGCTCAAGTGTATATTTGATATTTTTTCTAATATTCAAAAGCCAAAAAAAGGCGACATTGTTTGTTGGGTTTCTGGTGATTTTGGTGGCATGAAGACCAAAAGAGCCATGGAAGAAATGCTAATAGAAAGTTCAAATCAAATTAAAAATATTTCTACAAATTCAATTTGTCAAGTTGATGAGTGTGATGGAATAAAATATATTAGGCTTGACCACCACATAGCTCACGCAGTTTCTTCTTGGATGTTTAGAAAAGATGATGAAGAAGGAAAATTTTTGGTTTATGATGGCGGAGGCTATGGGGTAGACCATGTTAGTTACCATTCAACAACGGGCTATATTGATAAGCATAAATTAGAAATAATAGATAAGAATACGATTCCTAGTTCTTTTAAAATATCTAATTTATTGGGCTGGATGTCTGCTGGAAAACTAATGGGCCTAGCAGGATATTACCCAGAAGCTAATATTCAATGTGAATTTCCTAGTGGCGAACTAATGGAATTTGCTGGATTTTATAAATGTTTTATAGAAGATCTTTGGAACTCAATAGAAAGTAAACTTGATAAAAAAGTAGTTATAGCAGGTGGCACTGCCTTGGCCTTAGAAATAAATTCTAGAATACATAGTAAAGTCAATGATTTGGTATTTGGACCGGCTCCCGACGATAGCGGATTATGTTTGGGATGTTCGGCATACGGTTATTTTTTCTCTAATGGACATTGGCCCAGTTCTATTTCAACCCCTTCAATTGTTTCTTTGCAAAGTCCTCATTTTCAAGTCGGTCCTCAGAGCACAAGAGAAATAGCAAAGGAAATACACGAGGGTAAAGTAATTTTTTTAATGAGAGGTAAAGCAGAATGCGGCCCAAGGTCTCTGGGATTTAGGTCTATCTTATCATCTTGTAATATTGAAAATTTAAAATTAGTTTCTGTAGATATTAAAAAAAGAGAATTCTATAGACCTTTGGCTCCAATCGTTACGGACAGTCAATTTTTTAATTTTTTTTCTGGACCTAAAGGGCAATACATGCAATACAAAGTAGAATGCAAAGAAGCCGCAGCCAGATCAATACCAGCAGTAGTTCACAGAGATAACTCTTCTAGGCCGCAAGTTGTATGTGAAAAAATAGATCCTTGGTTACATGAGTTGTTGGTCGAATATGGAAAGTTGTCGGGGGTTGAGTGTTTAGTAAACACTTCTCTTAATGTTGCCGGAAAGCCAATTTGTAATACAAATAAAGATTTATTAGAATTTGACAAAGAAACTATGAAGAATGTTGTTGTTGTTTCAATTCCTTCTTTTAAATTATATTAGTTTTTCTATTTCTTCAAAAACAAATTCTGCACTGATATTTTTCGTGCAAATATTTTCATGTATACAATTTTCATGCGTTTTAAGAAAACAGGGGCAGCATTGCGTTTTGTATTCAATAACTTTATAGTTATATAAGTTCCACCAATTAGAGGAAGTAACTCCCGATTGTATTACTAGTCCTTTATTTGCTACCATAGAAACATAATGGCTTGTTCCTGTGTCCATTCCCAAATAAATTTTAGAACTTTTTACATAATTCAAGCATTCGTTGTCTTTTATTTTATTTTCATTTAAGTCTATAAATGATATTTTTTTATCTGATAGTAAACTTTTTAGTTTATTAAAATACGGCCATTTTTTGTGAGTGCTAAATTTGCCAACATCGCTACAAATTACGACATCATATCTATTTATATTTTTTATTTCTTCGTATTTTACTGGTATGAAATTTCTATTTATTTTTATTTCTTTTTTTATTTTATATTTTATTTTAAACTGATTTAATAAATCATCAAGTATGCTAATTTTTGTATTTTTTTTGGCAACATCTTCATTTGGAATGGGCCAATGCACTATCATATTTTCATGGCAATTTTTAGAAAGAGGGCAGTCTATTAAATTTTCTATATATGTACATCCTCCCCAAAAGATTGCTGTTTCTTTTTTTATTCTGGACTCATAATAAGACTCTATTCCGTTGTCATTTAAGACATGCACCATCAAAGTTGCAATCAATTGATCCCCAAAACTAGCATCTCTACGTATTGAAAATTTCTGATTTTTTTGAAATAACATCTTTCATATTCCATTTTGGATTTTTGTTCATGCAATAAATTTCTTTTGCCAATTCATTTGTCTCATAAAGATCAAAGATAAAACTAGTCTTATTTAAACCCACGGCATGAAACATTTTGTATTTTATTTTTGCGTTGGCTTTTTTTAGTCTTGAGGGAGTTAGATGCTCTGATTCGTCTAACTCTTCTACCAAATTTGTACTAGAAGACAAATAATAATTAACAAGTTCATCAGATATCATCTTTCTATAATTTTTACATGGATGAAATTCTTTTATTTTTGTAAAATATTCAAAATCTGATAGCGCGAGATCTATAGTCTCTTTATATTTGTCAAAATAATTCGAAACTTGATGGGAATTTTTATTGAAATAAAATAACCCGGTATTTCCAAAAGAAGTGAATTTGGATCCGGATTTATTAAGACTTAGAACGTTGTCGAGCCAAAACACATCACAATCACAATGTATTATTATTTCTTCTTCAATATTAGCAGAGAACTTAAAAATATCCAAGTGCCTAGAAGCCAGAATGGAAATTAAATGATCATCTGCTGATATATCTTTTTTGTCGTATGGAAATTTTGTTATTCTTTTGTCTATACCCCATGAAAATATAATTGGTTCGCATCTTATAACTTTGAAGTTGTATTTTTTTTCGAAGTCTATCCAATTTGTTTTTTCATCACAATCAAGAACATATATTTTTATACTTTTATTGTATTTTCTCAAAGTAGCAATAGACAATATAATAGGTGTGCTTGTGTTTTCATTTATTTTATTGCATTCATTACTCCAATAGTAATATACTATTGCATGTTTTTGTTTTTTTATAGATAGCATTTATTTATTATAGTTTAATTTATGAAATATTGTATGAGCACAATGTGTATTGACACATCATCTTTTGAAGAAAAAGTAAAGGCCATTTCCTTTGGTGGGTTTGAGTCAATAGAAATTTGGTTAAAAGATTTTAAAGATAAAAAAATTAGCGAAGTCAAAAAAATCATCAAAGATCACAACCTAAGGGTTGCAGAGACTGTTAAATTGGAAGGTTGGTTTGAATTAGACGGATCTTTAATGGGAGTTAAAAATAATTGGAGTTCAATTTTTGATGAATGTAAAAATAGAATGGAGATTTCTAAAGATTTAGGCAGTGAATATATTGTAACACTACCCAGCAGAGATGACAGAGGTAAATTTTCTTCTTTTGAAGATGGGGCTGAAAGATATTTTCAAATTTTAGAATTTGGTAAAAAAATTGGAATATGTCCTACTTTAGAGTTCGTAGGTCAGTCTTCACAGATATATAATGTCAGGACAGTTTTGGATTTTTGCAATTTAATAAAAGATGATTATTGCAAAATAATTGTTGATGTTTTCCACGTTTGGAGAAGTGGAGATGATATAGAAGAAGTTTCAAAAATACCAGTTGAGCTTGTGAGTTTGCTCCATCTTCATGATGCTACATCAAAATTTGGTAGAGAAGAATACAAAGACAGACACAGGGTTATGCCAGGAGACGGAATATTGGATTTGAAAAAATTTATAAATATATTTAAGAAAAAAGGATTTTCTGGAGACATTTCATTGGGAGTTTACAATCATGACAACTGGACTAGGGATCCATATAATGTTTGTAGAGAAGGATTTTTGAAGATGAAAAAAATAATAGAGGATTATTGACAATGAAAAAAGCTTGTGTAATTGGATCAAGTGGAAAGTTAGGTTCTGCAATAACTAGAAATTTGCGCTGTAATCATCAAGTCATAGAGCATCTTGGGCGAAACCACTCAGATTTAACAAAAGAAAATAATGTAATAGAATTTTCCAACGCAGTAAATGATATAGATTTATTAATTTGTGCGATTGGAAAAAAAATAGAAGGCTCTGCAACAGGAGAATTTGATGATTTTAATAAAATTTTTAATATAAATTTTTTTTCTATTTTTTTGTGTTGTAAGCATATTTCTAAAAAAATGAAAGAAAATTCTTGCATACTAATAATTGGAAGTGTAGATGGTTGTTTTGGAAACAAGTCAGCAATGTACTCCACGGCAAAATCTGCTCTTCACATGTATTCAAGATGTCTTTCTAAAGAGTTGGTTGATAGAAAGATAAATGTAAACTGTATTGCACTTGGAACTCTTTATGATTATAATATTGAAAATTGTGCCAAGTCCATATTAGGACTTGCAGATTGTAAACATATTAATGGACAGGTCATAAGAATAGATGGAGGAAACCATACATTCCCATGTTAAAAAATGAAGGATTTTTATTAGTTAAAAATTTTTTTAGTAAGAATAAAATTACAAAAATTAAAAAAGAAATGGAGTATTGTTTTGAATTGATTTCAAAAAGAAATCACAATGAAATTGACAAAGATATAATTGAATTATTTAAAAAAGATACGCAATCTTTTTTGGGTTGGGCCAATTTATGTCAAAATTTATTATCCCTTCATAGGCTGTCTAGTTCTAAAAAAATAGAAAATCTTCTAAAAAAATTAGGACTAAATAAGCCAACAATAAACACGAGACCTCTTTTGTCTCTAAGTTGTAAAAGTTTGTCAAAACACGATTCACATTGGAAAGTTCCAAGTCATCAGGATTGGCCCAGCACAAGAGGAAGCCTTAATGGGGTAACGGTATGGATTCCTTTGGTTGGCATAAACAAGGATATTGGGCCATTAGAAATTGCACCAAAGAGTCATTTGCTGGGATTTTTAGAACATCATAATGATGGCTTAGTGCCTATAATATCAAAACTAGAAGATAGAAAATTTATTTCAAATTCCATGAATGTCGGTGATATTTTAATTTTTAATTATTTTACTATACATAAGTCGGGATTGAATATCAATCTTGATAAAATAAGATGGTCTGTCCATTTCAGATACGACGACGCAGAAGAAAAAACTTTTATTGAAAGAAAATACCCTAGATATAAAAAAGAAATAAGATCTGATGAAAATATTGATTCTTCTTTCCCAAATCTTAAACAGATTGAGGACTCTCTAAAATGAAAGTAAAATTAGATAAAATTAAAAAAGACTACGAAAATAATGGATTTGTTTTTATTGATGATTTTTTAGATAAAAATCTTTTTATTGAATACGTCAATAACATAAACAACATTACTATTTGGAATGATCCAAATAATGGGTTTTTGGAAAGACAAAAAAAACAAAACAAAAGCAATTATGAACTTCATGAAAATTATTCTTCTGAGTATAATCCAACAAGCAATAGAACGGTTGCAGACAGAAATCAGATAAAACAAAATTTACCAAAAACTATTAGTTTTTTTTCTTCTTTTGATTTTATAAATTTCATAAAAAATGTTTCTGGTATTGATGATTTGTTTTTTGACGATAGTCTAAGGGGTGGAGGATTGCAAAAAAGTGAAAATGGAGCCTATCTAAACATTCATTTAGATAATAACTGGAGTCCCAACACAGAGAGCTATCCTGTAGTCAATTTGATTTTATTTTTTAGCAATTGGAAAAAAGAGTATGGTGGAGAATTGGAAATTTGGAACAAAAATTATAAAAACTATATTTTGCCAAAAGAAAACAGACTGGTAATCAGGCACAACTCAGAAGAATCTTATCATGGATTTCCAAATCCAATTAATTGTCCAAAAAATGAAAATAGAATTGCTTTAGTCTTATTCTATCATACAAAAAAAATAATTCCAAAAAATAAAAGATCAAGTGCATTATGGATTTGAGACTTCCTGATTTTATCTGCGTTGGCACACAAAAGTCTGGGACAACTTGGTTGTATCATGAGTTGTCTAAGCACCCGGACATTGATATGCCAAAAACAAAAGAGGTTGGAAATAACAACGCCTCAACAGGAGTTGAAAAAAATAAACATGGAATTTCTTCGCCTTTTTTAAATTTAGAAAAATATTCTTCTTATTTTCCTAAAAACAATAAAATAACTGGAGATATTACCCCCCTCTACTTCTACGAGCCAGATTGTGCCAAACAAATAAAAAAAGTCTTGCCTAATTCATTTGTTTTTGTAATATTAAGAAATCCTGTAGATAGGGCTTTTTCTCAATGGAGAATGGTTAGAAACTTAGGGGCAATGGAGAAAACAGCAACATTTATGAAGTGTTTTGAAGAAAATGTGAGAAACATAAAAACTAGAGGTCTATATATTAATTATATTAGGTCTTTTATTGATGAATTAGGAGAAAATTTTAAATTTTATTTTTATGATGATATTTTGAAAAATCCAAATTATTTTTTAAAAAATATATTAAAAAATATAAATGTAAATTTAGA
>Ga0114980_10000974_pt1 | contig 20431 bp, 34 predicted proteins | sample S_140806_EF_Meta_FD_87018 | JGI IMG/M metagenome (GOLD analysis project Ga0114980, IMG submission 87018) | Freshwater microbial communities from Lake Simoncouche, Canada to study carbon cycling - S_140806_EF_MetaG | ecosystem: Environmental > Aquatic > Freshwater > Lake | place: Lake...
TGCTACTGGTCTGCCGTGCGATTCGCTCCGGCTTGAGTTTGAGTATCCGACCTTGCGCCAGAGCTTGCGAAGGAACACCGCGCCCATCACTCGTGGGTCGACTTCGACCGGAGGTGGGCAAACGCGGCGCACGTCGTTAATCGTAACCGTGCCTCCGTTGCAGCCGATCGTATATGCTGCCGAGCGAGCTTGTTCTAGCCACTCGGTGCGGGTTGCTTCGTATAGCGGAAGCACGCTTTGCTCGAATAGGGTGGCGCTCATTTGCTGGCCTCCTTCAGCAGAGCCATCTGCTCTTCCAAATATTTCCGTGCAAACTCTTCGCTTTCTACAGTGAAGCGAGCCATGTGTTCGGCTCGTTCACGTTGTTCCCAGGCACTGTCAACTCTATGTTGATAGGCTTCATTTTCTAGTCTCATTTTAGTGTAGTACATATTTATTTTCTCCGAGTTTTTTTCCAACCGATTGCAGCTAATAGATCATGCCACAGTTTGGCGAGGATAATTTTATTTTGGTCGTTTGTTTTCATGTTTGTCTCCGTATAAATACACGGCTAATGTGTTTCTGTTCACTCCAAACTCTGTGCAGATTGCAGCCAGGGATTTTTGCTTCTTATATTCAGCAATAGCCAGAGCTATCTGCGTTGGTACTGGCCTCACTTTAGGGCCACGTTTCTTGGGCGCATCATCTATCGGCGGTGCGACAGTAATTAACCCGGCTTGTCTAAGATGTACGAATGGATCACTCATAATTTTTCTCCTCTGTTTCTAAGATTTCGTGTAGTCTACGTGGCAGGAATGGATAGGTCATCACTATCTTTAACAGTCGCTCCAGATAGGCTTCGCGCTTGCTCGGCAAGCTTAACGTAGGATTCACCCAAAGACAGTTTAAGCTGTCTAATTTCTGTGCTGGCTCGTTCAAGTTCTTGTTCATATATTTCTGTGGTTTTAGGTTGGCTATCAATACAAAGCATTATCGATTCGGTGAGACCTTCGGCCTCCGCTCTAGCTGCACGGCCTACGCCGCGCTTGCTAACTTCTTGAAGTGCTATCTTCATTATCTTTTCTTTAGTGGTCATACTGTCTTTTGGTTGGTTGTTTATTTATTATCAAGGAAAATATCTTGCTCGTTTTATCCTTAGGAAAAACGACTAGCTTTGCTAGCTGCTTGTCAGTCTTCTGAAAAGTAGGAGAGTGGGCACAACTCACCCATTGCTGGGAGAGGATGCTTGGCAGTCTGAAAAGCTGGAGCCAGTGGTCATCTACGTGAGCATTGGGACGGCGTTGACTCTATTCACCCAGCTCACGTTACTCACCTCCATTGCTGGAGCGTCATGTATTAAGTCGCTTGGTACGTTGGTCGAGGCGACACCGTGTTCTATCCTCACGTCCTGCCGTGCGCGGGTCAGTTGGTGAGGGTGTCCTTTTAGATCGGGAAAAGAAACAGCCCCGGCAGTGCTTGCGATCACTCCGAGGCTGTGTTCCAGGGAACTCGTAAGCTTCTGGAAAGTCTGGACAAGTTCGCAAGAACTGTCTATTCCGTAGTGTATCATTTAATTTTATTGGTAAGTCAACATTTATTTTTATGCCCCACTATGCCAGCGGAGATCACCTGTTTATCACGGATAAACAATGCGCTAGTCACCCCGATTTTATCAAGGAACTAATCCTTGAGGGATCGGAGGACGTAATGGTGATAGACCGCTGGGAAAGCAAGGGGTTCATCAAGGTTTATGTGAGGATAGTAAGCTCTGACGCTTCCCCACCAGGGGAATCCGGAAGTCAGGGCGGCTCCTAATGTAGGCCACCATAGCATCTAGGCATCTGCCATAGGGGATGCCATAGAATCCCCGCCAAGCCTGTAGGATGGCCTTGGTATCAGGGTGTACCGAGAGAGTGGCACGTTGCAGCATCACTCTGTTAGTCTTATTGCTATTAGTTTTCATTATTAATATCCTGTTTTGACTGCCCATGCCATACCTGTTCCTTTAAATCTATAATTTAATTGGAATGCTTTGCGCCTATCCATCACCTTAGAAACAATCTGTTCGTTATCGTTCTGATAGTCGATAAGAACGTGGCGCACCTCTACTGGAGAATTACCATGTTCCTCCATGTTTATACAGTTTAACTTTGTAGCGGTAGTAGTGAGCAAACACTGCTTCTCCATTGGTTTTTTCCTGATAGCCATTTGATAACTCCTCAAGTTAGCAACTGCCTTTGAATATATTTGTGTGTATGATTTTATTTGTGTCATGTTTTATCTCCTTTCTAGTGTTTCTTGTACGTTACGTTGAATGTTTCTCTATCCCAGCAAGCCCGACAAGTTAAGCATTTGTTGCCAGTTGTTGAGGCTGGGCAACTGAACGCTGATGCTGATGCACCGCTGACGTTCACCCCTAGCATACGAGCGAACATTTCTGGAGCCTTTCCATCAAACATAAGAGCCGACAATCGGATAGTTAGATTGTCTGGAACAACTCCACCTTCGGAGATGAATTGCCTGACGTATGCATACTCCCGCGTTGGCATCCAATGCTTGATGTTTGGTGTCTTGTTTACCACCTCAACGATCTTCGCCAGGTGCCAAGCTCCCTGCAAATCTCCGCTATCAAACCAACGGAAGTATCCAGAGGACTCCGTCTCGTTGATAACTTGTGCCATTGCGTCTACCCAACCATCTTCCGTGAGTGCAGCAAATCTGTTTGCGTGCGCTTTCTTAGTCGATGGGTACAGATAGTTACCCCGGCGAGCGTAACATCTGCTACAGATAGACCCCTCTACTTTAGCCATGCGTGCCCCTACGTGGCACAGCTCAGCCGATATAGACCAGCTCTGGCACGGCATCTTAGATGGCGCGGAGAGATTGCCTACGAATTTTAATGCCTCATTAGTTGTCATTTGTTTTTATTAGTATCCATTGGTGATGTTTATCAGAACGTATGTTCCTTCTTTACATAATGTCCAAGGAACACCCGATGTGTTGAGTGCTTGAATCAAACGAGCGAATGCTTGCGTTTGTTCGTAGTCTTTCAGATCGAACTTTAATGTTTCTATTGTCATTTTGTTTATTGTTTATCTAAGGCTATCCCATTGTTCAGCCATTGCATTTGCAATGCCTTGAAATGTTTTGCTGCGTAGTTTTCCACTACCACCGCCAGTTTTTGCGTGCCACATTGGTGACGACTTGCCACTAGCGTACACCTTGCGTTCTCCCTTACTCACGATGTTAGTTGGTGTAAGCAGGTCTAGATTCTTCAACCATAAGCACGTTGCCTTGGTTGTTTCATGCCCGAATTGCCAGGGATGAATGATCTGATCTGGCTTTCGTATTCTAGTTGAGATCACGCTGATTGGATTCTCGATGCAGATTTTTTTGATCGGTGCATCCATTAATGCACGTACAAAATCCAATGCTTCGGCTTGCTCTTTCACCTTATATTTAAACCAGGCCGCGCCGCTTACAGCGAGATGCGTACACGGTGGGTGAGCAATCATCATGTCCCAGCCATTGTTAATGATGTCGAACACGTCACCTTGGTAGTGGTGTGGCTTGCCATCATCTGATGGCAGCAAGTCGCATGATATTGCATCATGACCGTTGGCACGGAAGGCTTCCCTCACCGTACCCGAATACTCACAAGCTATTAGTATTTTCATGGATGGCTTTTGCTTGATCAAAGATTTTATGATATATATTTTTCTCGGAAACCTGGAATCCAAGTTTTGTGAGAGCCATAATATCATTTACATCTATTGTTTTTCTTCGGGTTAGGGTTTCTATAAACCCATTGTGCTCGCTGACAATATAGAACGCGCTGGCTCCATAGTTTTTCTTAACTTCTACTTCTATTTTTGTATTCATTTTGTTTTATATTTCTTACGTTTCCATGCATTGAGTAGGTCTTGGATATGCCAGTCTAAGTCTGGCTGAAGCCAACATTCAGAGCCGTCTACATTATCCCACGGCATCTTAATTTTAGGCATAAATATTACGCACCATGCGTTAATAAAATTCAACATAGACTCAACATTGATAGTGCCGTCTATGCTGTCGTATTTGTTGGGCGTTCCATGCCCATCATTTTCTACTAGCAAAACAGGCTTACGATCCACGCATATGGTAGCGCAGAATAAGTCTGTCTCGTCGCTGAAGTGCTCGTTATGTTTTATCTTTGTTAGTGTTATTTTCATTTTGTTTTTGTTGTTTTAACATATAGACAACCAATTTATAGGCTTCGACGAAGCATTCTTCGGCGGTAGCTTTGGCATCACGAGGATCATCTGGGTCTTCATCGTTGTCTGCACGGAGCCAGAATAGTCCAGCGTTTAACAATATTTCTATTTCTTTAAGACGAGGCGTTCCATTTGGTATATATTTCATTTGGTTTTTGTGGTTTCCAGGAATTGCTTTTTAAGCTCTAGCATTTGTTCTTTGCTGAGCTTTCTAAATGCAGCAGATGCTCTAATCTTTTCTGCATTGGCTTCGATTATTTGTATCAATATCTCTCTTTCCATGTCGTTCATTTGGTTTTTGTGTTAGATAATTCCTTGATCTATCCATTCATCAAACGTCTTTAATGGCTTATCAATAGCGTGCATCAGATAAATCTGATACTCGTCTTTAAGTTTGCCGTTAAATCGCGTCTGCCACTCTTCGTTTTGTATGTATATTTCTCTTTCCATGTCTTTATTCATGTTTCTATTTGTTTTGTTGTTGTTGTTTATGTGTGTACAGCCTCGCTGACAACTTTGGCGAGGTTAGCTTTCGCTTCCTCCACCAATTTGTCCGCTGATTGCTCTATATTAACAGCCGCATTATAGGCGGCGTTAGCTTTAGCAGACTCGTTGGATGCGAGGATAAACTTAGCCTCGGCATCGTCTCGATCTAGTTTTCTACTATAAGCTTTGTATCTGGCTTCTACGGTCAATGCATTAGCATTGTAAGCGGCATCTCGTGCCTCGATATAACTTTTTCTTGCATCTTCTACTGATATATTATTCATTTTTTTGTTTATTTGAGTTTTGACTTAACTTTTTGCCAATATTTGGCGGTTTTTGGGCTATAAACACCCCCAGGCCCACCGTTCCAGATTTTTGCCCTTACTTCGGGCGTGCATCCGAAACGTTTGCCGTAGTGGTCTGTATAGATAACAAACATCTCCATAGATTTTTGAATGCTATACCTATCGTTCAACGTGTAGTGCTTTTTGCTGATCTGGTTGCAGTCTTTTACAACTACTTCCCAGATTTGCGCCGCACCCACGGCTCCTCCATTGTCACCTATAGCGTTACAATTGCCGCCGGATTCGACGGCGACAATTGCAGCGAAGAGCATTGCGGTTGTGATCACATTAGGCGGCTTTCAATTTGGCTAATTTTTCTTGATCCTTCGCAATCTTAGCCTCTAGTGCGCTTACTTCGTCCTTACGCTTAAGAATGAATGACATTGTGTCACTCCGCACTCCTGACTTGTCCTTAATATCTGCCAACGTGTAGCCTTGGCTGACCGCGATTTGGATCATGTGGGCGATTTGCCCTACGTCCATACCTCCCAATTTCTCGCGCTTTTCATTACGGCATTCCGTGATTAAAGCACGATTTGCTTTTAACGTTTCCTTGTCGAAGGAATTGCTTTTATTTACAATTTCAGACACTTGTGACTTGCTTAATGCTAACGTGTTCATTTTTATCCTTTTTTTATAGGTAAGCGAAAATTCCCAGCGAAATGCTGAGCTTTTTCGTGTACCTAACTAGCTCACGCTTTCGCAACGGAAAGCACTAGTTAGGAATATTGACTTGAGCAGATTGTCACAAAAACCGCGTCAGGTTTTTTATCTTTTAAGGTAAGCCGTCTCCGCTTTATGCTCGCCGCACGTAGGTATGTATATGCCTCCGCTTACTTGCTATTCCATGATGTAGGAATGCATCGGGTCGCCGCAGTATTATTCGATCGCACCGTCAGCGGGGAAGTGTGCCCGCCGCCTTGCTCGTTAAACTTTCAGAGAACACTCCCCACAATGCACATAAGGAATCTGACTACAAACAAATTCTCACTTATTTTTAATGATAATTTAAACCATTGATACACAAGCCACTTGCAAAGGATATTTCTCGCTCTCTCTGCAATTCCGCGCCCACTAATTCACCGAAAAACGTAGTAGGAATCAGAGATAAAAGGGAAGGGAAGCAGCCGCCAGCACTCCCCATGCCAACACACAACTTTTTTCTGTGCTTATTCTGTGCCAACAAGGAAACTCTTTTCGCCTTTTTTTGTAACTCTCCCCGCTCGCTAGGCAGAATAGTTTGCACTACGCAAAAAACATTTTTTCCCAAGAATGACGAGCCGGACGACCCCGATCTTGACTAATTCAGTCAAGAAGACAAGTATATTGCATTTCCTTGCCTGTCCGGTAACACTTTCCTGCAACACCAGCACGCTTTATCCCAAGCCCAGCATTCACACGGAGCATAGGGGGGGAGGGGATCGGCAGCGACGGCCAGGCGCACGATATTATTGGTTAACTAGCCATTTAATAAAAATAATAAATACGTGCCTAATAGGAAACAAAAGGCTTGACACATCCTTTTTTCCCCCCTCACACTCCCCCTTTCTTTACTGGTTTCTTTTAAATTTGGCTGTCTTGACGCGAGCACATTAAGTGCCGAGCGTCTGTGAAGAAAATGATCATATCGGTGAATTCAACCAAATGAATGCTACCAATGTCTAAGTCTTATTGAGTAGTATCATAGTACTATCCCTGGGGTATAAGCACAGAATACTCCTTATAGGTGGTGTGTATAAAGAAAACACTTGACAATTAATTTGGGTGCGAGAAAACAGGATATGCAACTTGCTAGTCAGGCTATAGTTAATTCTTTAGCTACTGTTGATAGTAGGAGTTTAGAGAGCCGCGATCCTATGAAGGCTATGCTCACGTTGGAGATGTTGAGTAGTGGGAATACGTGGGAGGAGATAGCTAACGAGACTGGCTGGAACTTTGACCAGATATCTAGGGTGAGGGCTAGACATGGTATGGCTATAGATCAGCGGAAGAAGGAGTTGGCACAGGATGGCTTTGAGATGGCTGAGGGATTGAGGCTGCTGGTGAAGCAGAAGATGGAGCAGTTGGCTAACAACCCAGAGGCTTTGGCTAAGACCAATCTTAAGGACTTGGTGCTGCCTTATGCTATTGCGGTGGATAAGGGAATGCAGGCTTTAGGAGAGCAGAAGACGATTGTTGAGCATCGCACTGGTAGGCCGAGTTTGGAGGATGCTATTAAGGCTATTGAAGATGCGCGGCTTGCTTTGCAGAAAGAGGCTATTCCAGTTGATAGCGTTGATATCACAAAACAATGAGTGTCGTCTGGAAGAACCATCCATTGCTTACGCCGCCCAATGATCGGGAGATGGCTTCTATGCAGCCAGAAAAGATAATGGAGCTGTGGTCTATCTATCACGATGCCATTGATAATGCGGAGCGCGATCCCTATCGTTATGGCTTTAGACTAGCGCACTGGAAGCGGGCAGAAGATTTATTAAAAAAATTTAATGAAATATTGATTAGTGGTGGTAACAGGTCTGGGAAAACAAGTTATGCGGCTAGAGCTGTTGTCTGTGCGGCGATAGACAATCCTGGCAGTGTCATCATGTGCTTTGCACAGAATGCGGATGTGTCTATTAGACAGCAACAAAGCGCAGTGTATGATGCATTACCAGAGGAGATGAGAAAGAAAACTCTGGGAGCAGAAGCTAATGTAAGCTATACAAGAAAGAACGGCTTTAGCAAAAGCAGTTTAATATTGCCTGGAAGCAAGAGTCACATTATATTTAAAACCTATGCACAATTTCTTAACAACGATACGATCCTTGAAGGTGCGGAGCTTGGCAGCCGTGAGCCTAGCGGTCTTAACATTGGGGCGTGGTGCGACGAGTATCTTATTGGGCCTGAGCTCCTCACTACTCTACGGTTTCGCTTGGCTACTAGAAATGCTAAGCTCATTGTTACGTTCACTCCAATTGATGGCTATACAGAAGTTGTCAGAGATTACATTGAGAAAGCGAGGACTATCGAAAGCCGAAGCGCGGAACTTCTTGGGGGTAGGCAAGTGCCATTCGTGCAACACAGCTTCAACCGAGACGCAGGAATCATCTACTTCCATTCCATTGACAATCCTTTTGGGGGGTATGACCGCATCTCTAAAGACCTCAAAAGCCGTCCCGAAGAAGAAATCCTCACCAGAGCTTATGGCGTGCCGACAAAAAGCGCGTCCTCGCGGTTCCCGATGTTCTCGCGGGAAGTGAATGTAATTCCACACGAAAAGATACCAACTAAGGATTTAACGCACTACATGGTGCTTGATCCTGCTGGGAGAAAGAACTGGTTCATGTGCTGGATTGGGGTGGACGTAAGTGATACATATTACGTCTACCGTGAGTGGCCAGATCAGAACGTAGGAGACTGGGCTAAGTGGCATGGTGGCAGATGGATTGGAGGCGAAGGAAGCAAGGGGTTGGGCTATGGCATCAAGGACTATGTCAACCTAGTCACTACGCTAGAGGATGAAATCAAAGAGCCAATCTTTGAACGTCTCATCGATCCTCGCTTGGGTGCAGCTAAATATCAGGGGCAAGACGGAGCTTCATCCATTATTGAGGACTTGGCAGACAGTGGGCTTATATTCATTCCCGCTCCGGGGCTAGACATTGAGGATGGCGTGCAGGCTATCCAGACTAAGATTGCCTACAATCGTAAGGCTCCAGTGGATGGGATCAATCGCCCTCACTTCTACGTATCTGATAGATGCCAGAACATCATCACTGCTTTGCAGGAATACACTGGTGATAGCGGCCCAGATGAGGCGTGGAAAGACCCAGTAGATGTTATTCGGTATGCCTGTATTGATGGCATTCGTTTTATTGATAGCAAGCAACCACACACTAAACGCAAAGGGGGATACTAATGAAGAAAGTAAAAATCGGTACAGTAGCTGAAGAGCTAAAGATGGATATTAACGAGCTGATCAAATTAAAAAGTGATAAGCTAAAACCAGATGTTCACTACACTGGATATGGGAAGAACACCCTGCTTACGGAGAAGGCTATTGAGATTATCAAGCTATCTCTAGCCATTCCATTAGCAGTACCTAATAGGATTGAGGCCGTAGTACTACGTGAGGCTAAGAACCCGCGCTGGATATATGCCAAATTGAACGGCAGCAACCTAAAGGTTCCTGTAGCCATACCTCGCAAGCTCCGTGGTAAACTTGTGGGCAAACGTATCTACGTTGACGCAATTACAGATGCAAGTAACGCAACTACCTATAGACATGAACTCCTCGGAGATTGATGATATAACCATCGACCCTGAGTGGCAGGCCGAACAGGTAGACAGGTTGCTTGGATTTGAGCTATTGCAACAAGCAATTCATGCCCGATACCAACCCATCGATGCCGCGCATTTAGCGGATAAGGTGGCGTTGGATAAGGGCATGGCCTATCGCATCGTACAGTCCATCCAGCGAAATTTTAAATGAACGACAATAAAGAAGCCCTTATCTACGTTGAAGAAGAAGTAAATGTTCCAGCATTGTTGGGTGCTTACACGCGCACAACTGCTGACCTAGAATTCTTCTTTAACCAATGCCGAGACAGTTATGATTATCGTCGTAACTATTGGCCAGGTAAGAGCGACGATTTGCGCAAGCATGGTGCAGATGCTTTCCCTTGGGATGGGGCTGCTGATACAGAGGCTCACGTTATTGATGAGCGTATCAATCGGTATGTTGCCATCTTCATCTCTGCGCTCAATCGTTCTAATATCCGCGCCTATCCTGTAGAGGCTGGAGACATGGCTCGCTCGCGTGTTGTTAGCAGCTTCTTGAAGTGGATGGTGGCTTCCTATATTCCTCAGTTCAAACGCCAGATGGAACTTGGGGCCAACTTCTTGTTGGAACGTGGCATGATGATCACATATGTTGGCTGGCAGCGTGAAGACCGCACATTCAAGCAGAAGCTTACGCTAGATCAATTGCAGGCATTAAGTCCTCAAGTTGTTCAAGCCGTTCTTGAAAAGAAGAGCGATAAACAATTGATTGAAATGTTAAAATCCCAATTTGGTGGGATGACTGACATTAAAGCTAAGAAAGCTTTAAAAGATTTACGTGATGTTGGTATTGCTGAATTTCCAATTGTTCGCCGTTCTGTTGATTGTCCATTGGTTCAATCGCTGGCTCCAGATGGCGATGTACTATTCCCTGCCTATACTACAGACCCACAAAAGGTTCCATATTGTTTCTGGCGTGTGTTAATGACCGCCCAGCAGATTCGTAATAAGGTTAATACAGAAGGCTGGGATAAGGACTGGGTTGAGTATGTTATTGAGAACTGTGCAGAATCGGCAGACCCGCTGCGCATTGAACGCCGTAATCAATATCTTTACCAAACAACTACATATACAGCACAAGAGCTGTATGAAGTGGTGTATGGCTATCAGCGTTTAATCGATGAAGAGGATGGCTCTGAAGGTATCTATTGCACGGTATTCCACCGTAATTGCGTAAGCAAGCCAGAGGTTCCAAACTATGCTATGCATGAGTTGATGAACGGATACGAAGACTATCCTTTCGTTGTAACAAAACTTTCCGAAGATAACAAACGTCTATACGATGTTCAGAGCTTCCCACAAATGCTGAAAGGCATTCAGTGGCTTGTGAAGACAGAGCGCGATAGTCGCGTTGATCGTAATAGCCTCTCTACGCTTCCTCCTATTATGCACCCTGTTGGCAATCCTCCAGCAGATTGGGGGCCAGGGCGTTATGTTCCCTATCGTCGTGCTAATGAATTCCAGTTTGGGCCTACGCCATCATTCAATCCCGGCTCTATCGAGATGGAGACAACGCAGTTGAATCAAGCTGATAAGTTAATCGGCCTTGATGTTGGTAATGCTCTCTCTTCGATTCAGCAGCAATACTTTGTTGATAAGTTCCTCACGCACGTTCGTGACGTATTGCGCTTAACATATAAATGCTATCAACGCTTTGGCCCAGACCAAGTATTCTTCCGTGTCACTGGCGTATCTGATCCTCAGCGTTTTGATCGTGGTGATCCAAATGAGAATTTTGACATCATCATTAATTATGATGTAATGCAAAACGATCCAGATAATGTTGATAATCATTTGAAGCAATTCACAGCGATGCTTCAACTAGATCGCAATGGCCGCATTGATATTGATGCGTTGCTAGAATTCGGTGCAGCTAGCATTAATCCTGTGCTGGCAGATACAATTCTCCGTCCAGCGGGTGTGGCTCAAGAACAAGTTGTTAAACAAGTGACTGATGACCTATCCAAGATTTATGCTGGTATTGAAGTGGGTGCTCGTCCTAATGGTGCGCAAGTAGCACTGCAAGTGGTGCAGCAATATGCTCAACAGCCAGACGTTAATCAGCGTTTACAGCAGGATAAGGCGTTTGCTGCTCGACTTCAGAAGTATGCTCAGCAATACCAGTTCCAGATGCAACAAGCTCAGAACGCTCAGATTGGTCGTGTAGGTACAGCTCCCGCAGCGATGGGAGAGACACCTACTCAAGGAATGCAACAACAGTAATTTATGATCGACAAGAAACAGCTAGACGCACTGTCACATCAAGATGCCTTCATTCAGTTGCTGGATGAAGTGCATGACATTCGTGAATCACTCATCCGTGAATTGCACGATGTTGGCAGCGACAAGATTCAGCAGATCAGTGGACGCATTCTTCAGTGCGATGAGTTCCTGATGATGGCTGGATACAAGAGCATCGAGAATCGGCGCACGCTGTAAGCTGGAGCCTTTGGCAGGAGTCGAACCTGCAACCGCCTGTTTACAAAACAGGTGCTCTACCATTGAGCTACAAAGGCATTGCCATGCATATATATAGCAATGAAAAACTTTGCTATGATGTCAATACGCAATCGCCGTGGCGTAAAGACGGTGAAAACACAATATGTCAGAAGTCACTACCTCAAACGTATCGGAGGCTAAACAGGATACGGTAGAAAAGTCTAATATAACGACGAGTCAGTATGCCGTTCGTCGTTTGGGTGAGCTGAAAGCTCGTCCTATTTCTCCTGTAGTACAGCGAGAAGAGGAACCTGAGCCGAAGCCCGCTCCAGAAGTCGCGCCAGAAGTTAAGGACGCAGAAGAACAGCCGCCACAATCTAAGGAGGATGGCGAGCAAGTTCCCACGTCTGAGACAGAAGGCAAAGATGTTCTTTCACAAGTCGACCTTTCGGAACTTACCGATGAGGATATTGCAGAATTAGCTCAAAAGGGGAAATCTGGTTTGTTGAAGCGTATTGCTGAACTCACTGCCAAACGAAAAATGGCAGAAGAACGAGTGGCACAATACGAGGCTCGCCTGCAACAACAACAAAACGAGAAGAACCCGCTAGAGCCGAAGATCGAGAATAATCCGTATGCCTCGATTGCCACGATGGAAGACCTCAGCAAAAAATTTGAGGAAACCAATCAGGTGATCGAATGGGCAGAGGACACTCTCGACAAGTCCGAGCATCTCGGTTATGAAGATGTCGTCACGCAAATTGACGGCAAGGACTTAACCAAATCAGAGATTAAGGATTATCTTCGTCGTGCGCGTAAGGCGCGTGATAAATTCCTACCTGCGCAGAAAAAGGAAATTGATTCCAATGCACAGAGAAAAGCTTTAAAGTCTGCCTTTGAAGGGCAGGCGTCCAAGGAATTGGATTGGTTGTCGTCTCAGGATGACAATGATTTAAAGCGGCAGTATCAAGCAATGATGGCTGATCCACGTCTCAAAGACCTTGAGAAGTCCATGCCAGATGTTGCTCCCCAGCTACCATACTTGCTGGCTCACGCTGCTAATTCAATCTATGGCCGTAAGGCTATTTCGTTGGATTCCAAACCAGCTCTGAAGGTATCGGCTCCCGGTAGTCCTGATTCTAGTTCTGCTGTTTCTGGCAGGCCAATGAAAGAGGGCGAACGGAACGTGAAAGAAGGTGTTAAACGACTCCTAGACTCAGGCAGCATTAGTGATTTCGTAGCCCTCCGAACTGCACAACTCTCAAAACGTAAGTAAACTGATACTAATATGGCCTTTTCAAATACATTCGACACAACGAATCCAGGCTCCGCTGTTTCTAACCGCGAAGACTTGACCGATGTCTTGACAATCCTCGCTCCAGAAGAGACTCCTGTTCTTTCTGGTGCTGCTAAATCCAAAGCGTCCGCTACATTCGTAGAATGGACGGTTGACAGTCTCTCCGCTCCTGTGACCACTGGCGTTACAGAAGGTACAGACGTCACAAGCTTCACAGACAAGTTTGCTAATCGCGCTCGTCTGGGTAACTACATCCAAAAATTCCGTCGTGACTTCATGGTTTCTGACCTTCAACAGGCTGTTGATTCGGTTGGGCCAGCGAAAGTTGCTCAGGCTGAGGCGAAAGCTGTCCGCGAAATCAAGCGCGACATCGAAGCGACCCTCTGCTCGGCCAATGATCGTAGCGTTGAAGACGGTGCTGGTACACCCTATGGTCTTCGTGGCCTTGGCAACTGGATTAGCTCCAGCGGCCCGTCCGATGTTCCTGCGGCCTACCGCACTCCTGCTGGTTCCATCTGGTCTAGCGGCACGTTCAACGAGACAGTGTTCAACAACCTCATCACCAGCATCTTCCGTGTTACTGGCATGAGCAATGGTTTGACACTCGTTGCTGACACAGCCCTGCGCCGTGTTATCAGCGATTTCGCTCGTACATCTGGTAGCTCCGACTACTCGGTTCGTAAGGTGAACTATGGTGGCGGCGAAGCCAGCATCAAACTCTCTGTCGAAATGTATGAGAGCGATCATGGCCTTGTCTCGATCATCAACATGAATCCTGATTGCGCTCCTGATACGACCAATAAGGACACTGGCTACCTCATCAATCCTGAGTATTATGGGGTTGCTGAACTCATCTCGCTCGGTTCGACACGTCTGCCTAACTTGGGCGGTGGCGAACGCGGCTATGTTGACTGCGCGTTGACGATGCTGATGAAGCACCCTGGTGCTCACGGCAAGATCACCGTTCTGTCGTAATCTTAACTAAGGAACTACTACTATGCCTAAAATTACAGTAAACGAGGCCGCTTCTGGCTTCACACACATCGTAACAATCGACTACGTCGACTTGATTGCGCTTGGTACAGGTAATCAAAAAGCAATCGCCATTCTTCCTGCTGGCAGTGCCGTTGAGCTTGTGGGTATCCACAAGGCAACTGCTGCCGCTGGTAGCACAAGCGTAGTGTTAGACATTGGCACAACATCTGGAACTCCTACAGAGTTTATCTCTAGTTTGGATGCTGACGGTATGACTGTTCCTGTGTACAACACAGGCACATTGTTCGTGCAATCGGCTGGCACAACCACTATTAAGGGTGGTGCGCTTCCAGTTAAACCAGTGGCCGCTGATACTCCTGTGTATCTGAAGCTCACTGATGCTGCTGTTGCTAGCCTCACGGCTGGTAAATGGATTATCGGAATGAAGATTCTGAATCTAGGCCAGTTTGCCTAATCACATAGCTGTGATAGAATTGGGCCACCTCCTATTGGGGGTGGCCTTTTTATTTTTGCATGAATATCACCCAGTCAGAGCAGAAGTTCAGTGAGGACGAACTTAACGCAGAGCGCAAGAAGCTGATTCTTGAGCACTTTGCCGATGAAGGCAAAACGCAGTTTGAGCGCGAGAATCTTGCGCGTGCTCAATCCGCGTTGATGAAGAATCATAAAACCATTCCCGGACTAGGGAAGTGCGTTGCTGTGATTCCTCAGCGTGAGTTCCATCGTCTCGTTGCTAAGTATGGTTATGAGACAGTTCATAGCCGCGAATTTATGAAATACTTTAACAAAGCAATGCCAGACCTTTCTCCAAATAAAGCCTGATGCAAAACAAGAACTACAGCGATCTGTTTGCGCTCATTCAAGCTCTAGCTGGCGTAGATGCCTTTACGACATCAGAACAAACGAAGATACTGGCAATGGCGAATCGTCGTCTTTGGCAGGCGTATCAGGCTTGCCCTGTATGGGCACGATACTTCGTGGCTTCTCAGGCTCGTCCAATAAATAGCAGCGGTGTTATTCCTAGGACATATGATGAGACGGCTGGCATTCGGTCTGTTTCTTCTGCTACTCGCAGCAGTGCAATTGTAACGATTGTAACCAGTGCATCTGTAGATTTCTGTGAAGGAATGTACGTCACGATTAGTGGTCTTACTGGTAGCGTAAGTCCTAACGGCAGCTATCAAGTGGCTGGGATTACATCGACCAATAACACTAACGATACATTCACATATAACCTCACCACTACCGATACCAATTTTGAGGTATATACAGGGACTGGTGTTGTTAGCCCAGTTGCTATTCCAGTAATTAGTGACATCAATCGCATCTTTACGGCTGATCCGTTCACAAGTCATGGTTATCGTGAGATTGAGTATTACGAAGATTTTGCTGGCTGCCATCCTATCAATCCACATGGAACCAACCTTGGATATTGGATGTGCTTTAAGGAAGAATGGGATGGCCCATATGAGGCCACTGCCACTACGATCCCAGATGAATTCTTCTATTTTGCGGCCCATGCTACCTATGCTGACTTCCTGAGAATGGATGGCCAGACCGAGAAAGCTATGGCAGAAGAGAATCTCGCTAATGAATACCTTGTGGTAGAGTTGGATAAACCAGCTAATCAGCGTAATATCAATAATGCGTTTCGTCGCATCTCAACATATACATCACGTCAGTTCCGATAAGCATGAATAACTCACTCATTGTTAACTTATATCCAAGTCCTACAGGCGAAGCCGATGAACGTCTGGCAGTCAGCACGGCTGCTGTCAGCCTCACTGCTGCATGGACTGAATCTAAGACCAAGTATGTATTGATCGATGTCCAGGGTGATGATGTTATGGTGACTTTTGATGGTAGTGCGCCGACATCTACAAATGGTCATTTGTTTAAGAAAGCTACTCCTCCTTTTCTGTGGCACAAGAACACTGCTCGTCTAGCTAAGTTTATCCGTTCTGCTTCTACAGACGCATCGATCCAAGCAACCCCATTTACCGTCTAATCAAATGGCAAACGCACGCATAGTAAATACACCGTCTCAAGCCATTGCTCAATATGGTACGGTGCACCATCAGAATACGATTAGTTCTTCGGCTGAAAATGTTGTAGATTGGACTATGTCTACTGACACAACCCATCTGCTGGTGCAATGCACAGGTGGTGATGCGCGTGTTACTTTTGATGCTACGACAAGTCCTACTTCCACAAAGGGGTTTAGATTTCCTGCAAATAGTTCAGCCTACTGGACAAAACGTATGGCATTAAATGCCAAGGCCATCCGTGAGGCTGGAACTGATTGCGTTTTTGAAATGCAGGAACTCAACTACCTCTAAAAATGGATGTCTTTAAAACTCTACTTCTTGATACACCAGCATCTACTGGTGTCACTGGGGCTTTATCATATAAAGGTACATGGAATGCTACAACGAATAATCCTTCGTTAAGCGATCCTCCTGGTGGTGATACTCAGGGTAATTACTATGTAGTAAGTACTGCTGGAACACAGTTTGGCATTAGCTTTGATGTAAACGATTGGATCATTAGCAATGGCACGGCTTGGCAGAAGGTGGACAATACAGATGCAGTGAACACTGTGTTTGGCCGTACAGGTGCAGTGGTGGGGGTGAGTACAGACTATAGCGCGGTGGGTATTACAAACACGGCTATTGGTCTAAGCAATCCTTCTACTGGTGCTTTTACAACACTTTCTGCCACTACTCCATTACCAGCAACATCTGGTGGGACAGGAATTAGTAGCTTAGGAACAGGTGTGGCTACATTTTTAGGAACACCTACTTCTGCAAATTTAGCGGCGGCAGTCACAAATGAAACAGGCAGCGGCTTGTTAGTATTTGGTACTTCGCCTACAATCACCACCCCAGTGATTGCCCAAATCAATGATGCTAGTGGCAACGAGACGCTGAAGCTGGCATCGATTGCCAGCGCGGTAAACGAAGTAACGATTGAAAATGCTGCAACAGGCAACGCCGTCCACATCTTAGCGACAGGCGGGGATGCTAGCGTTGGCCTGCATTTGGCAGGCAAGGGCGCGTCAGGCTACGTCAACGTGCAAGACTCAATAGATGCCACGAAGCGCATCATGTTCAACGCTGCGGGTGGCACGACAAACACGCGCACGATGCTGAGCAGCACGCAGACCGTGGACAGAACGCTTTCGCTGCCAGACGCTACGGATACATTGGTTGGCAAAGCGACAACGGACACGCTGACGAACAAGACGCTCACTAGCCCCACTATTACAGGAGGTGCGCTAAACGGCACGCTGGGGGCCACCACGCCTAGCACGATTGCCGCGACAACAATTAGCGCGTCTGGACTTATAAGCGCGGGTCTTGGCATTGAACTTGGAAATGATAATTCGTATTTATACGATAGCGGAACAGGCGCAGTAACCCTCAGATTAGGAGCATCTGGCCCATATCTTTCATTTCTTACAAATTCTGGTGACCCAATGGTTGATGGTGCTGGTGGAACATTGGCACTTGGCACGGCAGGAGTTAGGAGAGCAACGCTCACCTCCACTGGCTTAAACTCCACGGCCATCGGAGCGACCACACCTAGCACGGTGGCGGCAACGACGGTGAGCGCGAGTGGTGCTATTACAAGCACACTTACTTCAGGTAATTATTTAAATGCTGCATCGGCAACAACCTCACCAGTATATTTGCGGCAGACTAATACGTCTGGGCGGACAACACTAGGAACAGAAGGGTCTACAGCAGCTCAACTCCTCACTGGTTCGACAGCCTATGGCTCGGTGCTTGGATACCAAGTTGGAAAAACCCTTTCCATTGGTTCTAGCGCGACAGTTGCTCAAATTTCCGACACTGGCCTCGCGGTCACTGGGGGCATTTCATCCACAAGCACAAATACTTATTCTGGGGGATGGTCGCAATTTAGTGGAACTGGCGGAGCGCCCTCATCTGGTTCTGGTTATGAAATTCGTGGTGGCACAACACCGGCTATAACAGCATATAATCGGACTGGTGGTGCGTATCTAGGATGTAGTCTTGATGGTTTAACAGTAAACATTCTTGCAAGTGGAACTGGCGTTTTATTGGTGAGTTCTGGGTCAGTCGCGGTCACAGGGGCTATTACAGCCACAGGTAACATCACAGCCTACTATTCTGATGACCGTCTAAAGAACAAATTGGGTAACATCGAGAACGCTCTTGATAAAGTATGTTCGCTTGACGGCTTCTACTACGAGGCAAACGAGACGGCACAAGCACTCGGTTACAAGCCTGTGCGCGAAGTGGGCTTATCTGCCCAGAGCGTACAGAAGGTGCTGCCAGAAGTAATTGCTCCAGCTCCTATCGACTCACAATATTTAACGATGCATTATGAGCGGGTTGTTCCTTTGCTGGTTGAAGCTATCAAAGAGCTTCGGGCTGAGGTGGCTTCGCTAAAGAAGTGCAATTGCTAAAATGACGCTTCCTGCATCAGGCGCAATCTCCCTTAATAATGTTAATGTGGAGTTGGGACTAGCTGGCACTACGTCCATCAATATGAACCAAGCAAGTGTTCGCACTTTGTTTGGTGTAGCTAGTGGTGCAATTTCGATGAGCGATGGCTATGGTAAATCTAATGGTATTTCTGCTACTGGTGGCACTATTACTACTAGTGGTGGTTATAAAATACATACATTTACTAGCTCTGGTACATTTACTGTTTCTAGTGTTCCATCTGGAAAAACAATAGATTATTTAGTTGTAGCAGGAGGAGGAGGAGGTGGTGGTTTAATTGGGTCTGGCGGTGGTGGTGGTGGATTAACATGGACAACTGGTGCTACTCCTTCTGTCACTGCATATTCAGTGACTGTTGGTGGAGGAGGAGCAGGCGGTGTTGCTTCAAGTGGTACTGCTGGTTATAGTGGCGGTAATTCATCTTTTAATGGTTCTACTGGATATGCTGGCGGTGGGGGCGGAACAGATTCAACAGTCTCTGGTGGAAACGGTGGTTGCGGTGGCGGTGGTCGTTCTCCTTCATCTCCGGGTACTGGTTCGCAAGGTGGTGGCGGCGGTTCTGGCTCTATTCCTCCTCCATATAACGGAGGTGGTGGCGGCGGTATGGGTGCAGCAGGTTCTGGCCCATATGGTGGTGTAGGACTTGCTTATTCTGTTAGCGGCACTTCTCTTTACTATTCAGATGGTGGTGGTGCATCGGACTTAAATAACACATCATATGGTGGAGGAGGTGGTGGAACTGGCGGTGCTGGTAATAGTGGTGCTGGCGCAACCAATAGAGGTGGTGGTGGTGGCGGTGTAGGATATGGTTATGGTTCTGGTTATACTGGTGGCAGTGGAGGTTCTGGTGTTGTAATTATTCGTTATCTTGGTTAATCATATGGCACACTTTGCTGAAATAAACTCAAACAATTTAGTTCTTCAGATTTTAGTTATTCCTGACGAGCAAGAATATCGTGGACAAGATTTTTTAGCTAATGATCTAGGTCTTGGTGGAACTTGGATTCAAACAAGTTACAATCATAAGATCAGAAAACGATTTGCTGGTATTGGGATGACCTATCGTAAAGACCTTGATGCCTTTATTCATCCACAACCATTTCCATCTTGGTCGTTAAATGAGGATGATTGTTGCTGGTATGCACCAGTTCCATGCCCAAGTGATATAGGATATATTTGGAATGAAGATATTTTGAATTGGCAGAAACAAGATTACTCTCAAAAATGAGCGCACTAGATATAGTCATGAAAGCATGGCCTATCTTATTTGGCCTAATCACTCTAATTATAGTGTTGTCTAAGTTAGACTTACGCGTAGCCGTATTAGAAGAAAAAATCAAAGCAGCCTTTGAAATACTCAATAGAAAATGAGCTACGATCCACTCAGCATCGATTCACAATTGTCTAAAATTCTAACTCGATTAGATTCCCAAGACGAAAAGATGGATGCCATCTTAGCCCAATGTCTCAAGACTAATGGGCGTGTTACAGTGCTAGAGAGTTGGCGTGATGAACTCAAGGGTAAGGTGGTAATTGTTGCCGCCCTATTATCTGCTGGTATTTCTGCTGTCACGGCTTGGTTTATCAACCACTACTAATCATATGTTCAGCTTTATCAGCTCTGCTCTTGGCGGGTCGCTTCTTGGTGGTGTTTTAAGCCTATTCCAGAAGTGGGCTGATGTTAAGGCTAAGGGCATGGAAGCCGACATTGAGATACGTAAGATGGAGGCTATGTCTCGCCTAAAGGTGACGGAAGGCGAACTGGCGGCATTTAACACTTCCCAGCAGGCTAATGAGGATATTGCCATTCCTGCCAACACCCCA
>Ga0114980_10000975_pt1 | contig 20425 bp, 16 predicted proteins | sample S_140806_EF_Meta_FD_87018 | JGI IMG/M metagenome (GOLD analysis project Ga0114980, IMG submission 87018) | Freshwater microbial communities from Lake Simoncouche, Canada to study carbon cycling - S_140806_EF_MetaG | ecosystem: Environmental > Aquatic > Freshwater > Lake | place: Lake...
GCAGAACCGCCGCCGCCGCCGCCGCCGCCAAGCTGACCACCACCACCGCCGCCGCCGCCAACGATACTATTTGAAGAAGAGCAGCAGCAGGTTTGACCGTTTCCACCAACTCCACCGGTTCCTGTTGTTGAAGCAACACCATCTTGACCACTGAAACCGGGACATCCGATTCCTTTAGCACCGAAAGCTCCTTGAATAGCACTGAAATTGCCACCGAATCCACCACCGGCAACTCCTGAAGATTGAGGAGAATCGTTTCCGTTTTGACCAACGCCACCGCCACCAATTCCACCGTTTCCACCAACTCCGCCAGTGGCTGAACCTTCGTGGCAACCACCACGGCCACCACCACCACCACCACCGGCAGTGATTACACGGTTAGATTCTGCTGTTCCATTGAAACGGACATCAGTTGCACCACCGCCGCCACCTGCATTGGTTGATCCTCCATTCGCACCACCATTAAATCCTCCAGTCGGAGTTGAACCTTGACCACCAACGAAAATGTTGAGTACATCTCCAGGTGTTACCGCAAGAAATCCTTCTGCGTATCCGCCAAGTCCACCGCTTCCACCGGCAACAGAGTTACCTCCTAAGGCGCCGCTACCACCTTGGGCTCCCCAAGTTTGTATGAAAACCGAAGTAACCCCACATGGAACCGTAAACGTTTGCGTGCCTCCGGTGAAGTTGTACGTGGCCGTTTGAGCCGTCAGAATTCCTGAGGCTGCAGCGACCATCGCTAATGTTGAAAGTAATTTTTTTCTCATGTGATAGTTTTTTGTGTTATGCAAGAATGTCTTGCTAGCTTGTTTACTACAGCTAATGTAGCTATTTCCAGTACGCAAAATTGAGTAATTGATATTAACATAATGCCAATTATCAATAAACGTTTGTTGACTACGATAAGTGGGGTTCCAAGAAAGGTCTATTTCGTGCAATTTCACCTAACTGAAATGGTATGGATGAAAAGGAGTTTGTGAATAGAAGTTCCCAGTTTATGACTAGTAATTACAGCTCTTGTTATGCGTTTTTGGTGTGCATGGACTGTGTCAGTAACACAAAATAAAAAAGCGGCTGAATCCTTAGAATCAGCCGCTTTAAAATTCTCGAAGAAGTCTATTTCTTCATGAAAGAGTAAGTTGCTTTGTTTGAATCAGACTTAACAACCAGACTGTAGTTACCAGCAGGAAGCTCGCTTACATTCAACTCAGCATTTGAACCATTGGTTACGACTTGTGAAAGAACCAATCGACCAGAGTTGTCATAAACTTCCAACGAATTCACTTTCGCTTTGTTTGCATCCCAACGAACAGCAAGTACTTCTGTTGCAGGGTTAGGCATCATTGTTACCGAGAATGGGTTGTTGATGTCGTTGATAGAAGTACATAGACTTACGTCAATAGTATCTGTTGCACTTGAAGAACATCCGTTAACATCTGTGTAGTTGTAAGTGATTGCGAATGTACCTACACCAGCAACTGCAGGAGAGAATGCTGTACCGGTTACCGCAGTTCCACTGTATGTTCCACCAACAGGTGAACCGGAAAGTGAAAGCGTATCATCAGCCAAACAAACGTTTGCTTGTGTTGAGAAGGTTACAGTAGGCAGTGGGTTTACAGTTACAGAAACTGTTGTTTCGTTTGTACAGCCCAATGAATCTGTTCCAACAACTGTGTATGTTGTGGTAGAAGTTGGAGCAACGATAACCGCAGAACCAGTAAGGTTACCTGGCATCCAAGAATATCCAGCGTTCGCCCCTGTAGCGCTTAGGGTATCACTTGCGCCAATACAGATTGCAGAAGAAGCAGAAGTTGCTGCCACTGCAGGAGAAGGATTCACAGTGATTACCACGCTATCAACAGGACCATTCAATGTGCAAGTGCCGTTAACGCCCATTACAGTTACTGTATAAGTTCCTGCAGTTGGTGCTGCAACTTGAATGTTTGTTGTGTTTTGTCCGCTTACTAAAGTAAGCCCACCAGAGACTGTCCACGTATAGATTGTTGAATATACATCAGAAGGAATAGAGAATGAAGATGAATCATTCTGGCAAAGTGTTAGTGAACCTGAAATGGTATGTGCAGGAGGGACAGGAGAAGTCCACAAGATCTGAGCCATTCCATTACCAGTGTGCGTGTCATTAACTACAACACCGTTGTTAACACCACCGGTATAGCTAGATCCACCGCCGCCGCCGCCGCCAGCACCTTTGTCATTTCCTGAACAACCAGTAGTTCCAGCAGAACCGCCGCCGCCGCCGCCGCCGCCGATTTGGCCACCACCACCACCACCACCGGCAGGGATACTACCGAAAGAGAAACAGCAGCATGATTGACCAGAACCACCAGATGCACCTGTGCCTGTGCTGGAAGTTCCACCTGGAGCACCAAGGAATCCTCCACAACCAACACCTGCAGCACCTGCAGCACCTTGAAAAGAACCGAAGTTTCCGCCTTTTCCGCCACCAGCCGAACCACCTGAAGTAGGTGCATCTTGACCGTTAGCGCCAACTCCACCATTACCATTTCCACCAGCACCACCTACAATTGCAGTTGTTGATTCGCAACCACCGCGTCCGCCGCCGCCGCCGCCGCCTGCAGTAATAACACGGTCTGATTCAGCTGTACCGTTTACACGGATATCAGTTGCTCCACCGCCGCCGCCAGCGTTTTGTGAACCGCCATTTGCACCACCGTTGAAGCCACCGGTAGGAGCTGCCCCCTGCCCACCAACAAAAATGTTAAGAGTTTGTCCTGGAGTTACTGCGAGTGTACCCGTTACGTATGCACCTGTACCACCAGCTCCGCCTAAAGTAGGACCAGCTCCAGAGCTCCCATTTGCACCAGCTCCACCTTGTGCTCCCCATGTTCTTACCTGAACAGAAGTAACACCACAAGGCACCGTGAAGGTCTGAATACCTCCAGTGTAGTTGAAAGTTACTGAATCAGCTACCTGAGCAAAAGCTCCAGCTGACAGTACCGCCAACGATAATACCGCGTAAAATTTCTTTTTCATCTCGTTTGTTTTGGGTTAAAGCAAGATTTTTTCCCCTTGCTCAATCATTAATTAGTTGCAAAAATAGATCATTAATGCACGCTTTTATCAAACAAAAGCCTTGATCTTATCGATGAGTACTTGTTGGAAATGTGTAAATAATTGACAATTAGCATTTTAATTCCATTTTTTTCTCTAATTTGTTGAAAAAAATGAAGATGATTAAGGTCTATTTTAACCTGCTTATCTGTCTAAAAACGTCGATAAACCTATCCAAAACGTGATTCGGAATCCAAGTTTTCGGTGATTTCTGAGCTGGGATGCTGAATGCTGCAAAAATCAGATCCGTTTGCAGAGGTAGGAGTGAGTATCTTCGCGCCATGAATATTCTTTCAGTTGAAAATGTTTCGAAGAGCTACGGGTTAAAGGTTCTTTTTCAGGGTGTTACGTTCGGACTTTCGCAGGGCGACAAAGTAGCGCTGGTCGCGCGTAACGGAGCGGGTAAGTCGTCGCTGTTGCGGATTATCTCCGGGCAAGACGCGGCAGACACGGGTAACGTGGCCATGAGAAAGGATATGCGTGTTGAATTTCTCCATCAAGATCCTTCTTTTGATCCGAAAAAGAATATCCTTGAAGCTGTGCTTTCTTCGAATTCAGAATTGATTCGTACTCTTCGGGAGTATGAAGAATGCGCGGAAGCGACTGCTGAAGATCCTTCAGAAAAGAATCAAGATCGCCTCCAAGAACTCAATTCCAAAATGGATGCACTCCAAGCATGGGATTTGGAACAACGCGTTCGAACGATTCTAGGGAAACTAGGTTTTGATCACTTTTCACACAAAGTTTCCACTCTTTCTGGAGGGCAAATCAAGCGATTGGCATTGGCGCAAGTATTGGTTTCCGAACCCGATTTACTGGTGCTTGATGAGCCAACAAACCATTTGGATATTGACATGATTGAATGGTTGGAAGGATATCTTACTGGTCGCGACATGACGCTGTTGCTGGTTACCCACGATAGATATTTTCTAGATCGTGTTTGTGAACGCATTGTTGAATTGGAAGACGGAAAACTTTACAACTACGACGGAGACTTCGCGTACTACGTTGAGAAAAAAGCGGAGCGAGAAATGCAGCAGGCTTCAGAAACTGAAAAGGCAAAGAATCTTTATCGCCGTGAATTAGAATGGGTGCGTAAGATGCCGCGAGCGCGAGGAACAAAACAGAAAGCACGGAAGGATGCATTCAAGGACGTAGCAGAACGTGCAAAAGGTCCAGAGAAGAGAGAAGACTTGAAACTAGAATCGCAGATGACACGACTAGGAGGGAAGATTCTGGAGTTAATTCACTTGAAGAAAAAGTTTACGTCGAAGAATCAAGACGGGGAAGATGTAGAGAAAATTATTCTTAATGATTTTGACTACACGTTCAAACGCGGTGAAAAAATTGGTGTGGTTGGAAGGAACGGTTCCGGAAAATCTACGTTGCTGAACATTCTGCTTGGCTTGGAGCCTTATGATACTGGAAAAATTCAAACAGGCGAAACGGTTGTCTTTGGTTACTATTCGCAGAGTGGAATGAAACTCAAAGACGATTACCGTGTAATTGAAGTGATGAAAGAGATTGCGGAGTTTTTTCCTCAATCAGATGGTGCGAAGGTTTCAGCAAGTCAGATTCTCGAGCGATTTTTGTTCACTCCACAAATGCAATACAGTTTGGTAGGTTCTTTGAGTGGAGGGGAGAAGAGAAGATTGTATCTCTGTACTCTGTTGATGAAGAATCCGAACTTTTTGATTCTTGATGAACCAACAAACGATCTGGATATTCTGACGCTCTCGGTGTTAGAAGATTTTTTGCTTGATTTTCCAGGGTGCGTGATGATTGTTTCTCACGATCGTTACTTCATGGATAAACTTGTTGATCACCTTTTCGTTTTTCACGGTGAAGGTGTAATTCAAGATTTCCCAGGCAACTATACGCAATGGAGACAAAGTCCGAAGTATGCGATTAGTTCAGAATCGCACAAGGAAGTTAGAAACGTTCCGTTGACGACAGCAACTACTGTTGTAGCACATGCAGAAAATAATACAGCAACAAATAACGAACCTGCAAAGCAAAAAAGGAAAGTTTCGTTTAAAGAGAAATTTGAATTTGAGCAGTTGGAAAAAGAAATGCCTTTGTTAGAAAAAGAGAAAGTCGAAATTTCTGATAAGCTGATCACCGTTTCCGACCATGACGAATTGCTCAAGTTATCAGCACGTTTTGCAGCGATTGAAAAATTATTGGAAGAGAAAAGTTTTCGCTGGCTTGAATTGGCGGAGATTGTTCAATAATGCCATTAAAGAATTACTTTAGTTCGGAATCTACTTTTGAATGATGATTACTGTTTCCAATTTAAAAAAGTCATACGGAACTACTACTGCATTGAACGGAATCTCGTTTTCTATTCAATCTGGAGAATTTTATGGACTGCTAGGTCCTAACGGAGCGGGTAAGTCAACCACCATTAGTATTATGAGCATGTTGGTGCCGTCTGATTCAGGAGTTGTCACTATCGATGGAAAGAATATTGGCCATGAAGCTATCGCTTGCAAGAAAGTTCTTGGTGTTGTTCCTCAAGAAATAGCCCTTTACGGAGAACTCTCCGCTGTGGATAATTTGTTGTTCTGGGGAAGTTTGTATGGTGTATCAAAGTCTGTACTTAAAGGACGGATTGATGAAACCTTGACTTTATTCGGCCTTTATGATCGGCGCAATGATAAAGTGAAAACTTACTCAGGCGGGATGAAACGGCGTATTAACATTGCATCGGCTTTACTGCATCATCCGAAAGTGCTTTTCATGGATGAGCCTACAGTTGGAATTGACCCGCAAAGTAGAAATTTGATTTTCGAGGTGATGCAGAAGTTGCACAAAGAGGGAATGACGATCGTGTACACGACCCATTACATGGAGGAAGCAGAACGATTCTGTGATCGTATTGGTATTATTGACAATGGTACCATCGTTGCCCAGGGAACATTGGAAGAACTACGATTGCAAGGAGGAGAAAAGGAGTCGCTTCTTGTGAGTGGTAGCGGAATTACCGAAGAAAAGCAAAGGCAATTGCAATTATTTGGATTTGATGTCGTGATACAGGACGAGCAGCTACTATTTCTGTCCTCGCACATGAAAGGTGATATGCCGCGAGTGGTTATGGCATGCAACGATTTGGGTATCGAAATCCTTCATATTGATATTCGTAAAGTGAATCTTGAATCGGTTTTTTTGAGTCTTACCGGTAAAAAACTGCGCGACTGATGTTTGAAATTGCACGAAAAGACCTTCAATTGTTTTTCGCTGACAAACGCGGGATGTTGCTGACGTTTGCAGTGCCTATCGCCTTGATCACGCTTTTTGCGTTTGCTTTCGGAGGAGCGGGGCAAAGTGATGGTCCTTCCCCAACTAAACTTGTGATCGTAGATTTAGATCAAACTAGAGAAAGTAAGGCGCTTATCACGACTCTAGATTCGTTAGATGAGTTTCAAGTTCAGACAACGAGCTTGGACTCTGCAGAAGAAATGGTGATGAAAGGAAATCGAGCTGCAGTTTTGTTTCTAGCCAAAGGATTAGAAGATTCAATTCTTCATAATGGACAACCATCATTTGAACTCAAGTATGATGCTGGTGAAGGTCCTCAGGTTGCAATTCTTGGAGGTGCGTTGTATGGGAGATTGAATGAGATACTTGCAGTGCGCAAATCAGAAATACGCAGCTCAGAGTCGCTGGTTCCACCTGACTCAGCAACAAGTGCAATCTTGGCGATGGTTGCTGAAAACAATTCTAAGAATGGTGTAGCGATAAAAGAAACTCCATTGGTCCGTGAAAAGGAAAATGCAGCAGGTTTGGTGCACGCTGTGGCAGGAACAGCCATTATGATGTTGTTGTTTTCAGTGACTGCGATGGGTACAGCAATGTTAGATGAAAAGCAAGAAGGGACGTTGAAGAAATTATTACTCTCGCCCATCAAACCTTCTTCTGTTCTTTTTGGGAAAATGATTTCTGTGAATATTATTTCTATAATGCAGTTGGTGGTGATGTTCGTCTACGGCTGGATCGTTTTCGGACTCGATATCATGCATCACATTCCATCGTTGATTATCATGATCATAAGCACCGCATTTGCGTGTTCTGCTTTCGGTGTTTTCTTGGTTTCATTCGCTAAGTCCAAAGCACAAGTGTCGGGCATGTCCACACTCATTATTCTAACCATGAGTGCAATTGGTGGTAGCATGATTCCTTCATTTGTTATGCCTGCGTTTATGCAAAAGCTTTCTGTTTTTTCTGTGAACTATTGGGGCATACAAGGATTTTACGATGTGTTCTGGCGAGATCTCGCTTTCAGTGATCCTACATTTATTACGCGTATAGCTGTGCTGGTCGGGATAGGTACTGTGCTTAATCTTATATCTGTCGGATTATTCAAACGAAACGTGCTTTCGTTAATATGAAGACCGAAGTAATTTTAAGATGTAAGCACCTGATTGATGCTCGTATAGCTGTAATACGAGATCAGCTTAAGGATTTGGTTGATGGGGCTTCAAATGATGCCAAGAGTACGGCTGGCGATAAGCATGAAACAGCGCGCGCAATGATGCAGATTGAGCAAGAGAAATTAGCCAATCAACTCAAATTGATGTTAAGTCAAGAGCAGTCACTTCAGCGAATCCAGGGTGTGCGCTCGAGCGGGTGTATTATCAACGGCAGTTTGGTAGAAACGAATTACGGGTGGATTTATATAAGTGTTCCACTTGGAAGAGTAGAGGTGAATGCTACTCAAGTGATGTGTTTATCTGCTCAATCTCCTCTTGGCGTGAATTTGATGGGAAAAGCCATTGGTGAGAAAGTACAAATCAACGCCGCGGAGTATCTGGTTAAATCAATTTTTTAGGGCGTGATTGAGCTTAGTTTGTCTTCGTATAGTCGGAGAGCCTGTCGTATATCGAAACACCTTCATTCAATTATTTTAACATTCCAATGGCGCCCTATATCTGCACAACTGCTAATATTGCTTCATGCACATTCAAAAACTAATTGGGCCTCTAGTCGGTCTTGTGTTCGCTCTCATCTCTTGTGGTGATGCTACTCCTGTTAAAAATACTGTTGATACTTCTGCTGTTGATTCAGCACAAATCACTAGTGACATCCAATATCTTGGAAAAGATTCAGAAGTGGTGCTTCTCGCTCCAGAAGCTTACGACTCTGGATTCGTTAATGCATTGCTACGTTCAAATTTGGCAAAGAAGTATATTTTGGACCACGATGCAATGACCGTTGACGGCGAGAAAATTACTTTCCGAAATGATCTAAAGCTGAATCAGGTATACGAGCTGAAAGGAAAGGCGGGAGAAAAGTCTTACACATTGATCGTGAAACGAGTTTCCAATTCTACACTAACATACAAATTGGAGGAAAGTAAAATGGGACAGTCTCTTGCTTCCGACGAAGGCAAAGCGAGCCTAGCTCCTGCATTTTTTATCGGTTCGGAATTGGATGAAGATGATGAGGGCAATACTTATCCTGCTGACGTTTACTCGCATGAAGGCGACTGCATGCTTGATATTCGCATTGGTTTAGATGAGAAGGGAGCAGTCTCTGCAAAGTTGATTCGTCAGTGTAATGACGAATCTGCAAATATTGATTTGGAAGACTCTCCGTTATTGACTGAATAACGTCCACCATTTCAAGTTTTCAATACTGCGATTATTATCCTATTCGCTTACGGATTATTCCATTCACTTTTTCGAAGAGTTGCTCGGGCTTGAACGTTCTCCAAGGAAGGTTGTCGAGTTCGCTGCCCCAATGAACATACCAATCTACTCGTGTACGTTTCATTTCTGATAATACGTGCGGAAGAAAATTCACAAACGCAATCCATCCGTCTTCCACATCTTCGTACCACTCTTCGTAGTAACTCTCGTCGCTGTAATGAAAGTTCAGTACATTTTCACCAACCAGAATGAAGTGCTTTATTCCTTCATTGGAAAAGTGTTCTGCAATATCTCGCTTCAGCGTCATGATATCATTGTATAGCGCATCGTTCCATTCTCCAATGAGTTCAATGATCACAAACTGCAGATCATAATCTGTGAACAAAACTTTCATGTACAATGTGGAGGACCCAAACTCATCCCACTGTGGGTGAATCACATAATTGTAAATGGTGTTGGTGAATTCGAATTCACTGTACTCGCGACCGAAGAATGGAGAACGTTCATCCTCTTCCGCTGTGTAAAGATCGCGCCAGGCGAAATATGGTTCTATGCTGTGCATCTCTTGCCTACTGATTACTGCCTACTGCTTGCTGAAACCGCCTTCCTCACAGACCCGTATTTCTTGAGCAACTCATTCGCTTCTTCATAACTTTTTCCGGTTGCTTCCATCACCATCTTGGTACCGCGATCGATCAGTTTATTGTTACTCAATTGCATATCCACCATACGATTTCCTTTCACCCGACCGAGACGAATCATCACGGCAGTTGAAACCATGTTCAGGATTAACTTCTGCGCTGTTCCACTTTTCATTCGCGTGCTTCCCGTTAAGAATTCAGGTCCCACTGCGGCTTCAATGGGGAATTGTGCAGTGGTGGCAACTGGACTTCCCGGATTACAAGTAATACAACCTGTTGCAATTCCTTCACTGTTGCACTTTTGCAATGCACCTACTACGTATGGCGTAGAACCTGAAGCGGCAATACCAATAACCACATCTTCTTTTCCAATAGAGTGCTCTTGAAGATCTTTCCAGCCTTGTTCGGTATCATCTTCTGCAAATTCCACCGCTTTACGAATGGCTGCATCCCCTCCGGCAATTATTCCTATCACCATCCCATGGGGAACTCCGTACGTTGGCGGGCATTCTGATGCGTCTACAATTCCTAATCGTCCGCTTGTTCCTGCCCCTATGTAGAACAACCTTCCACCGTTCGCCATGTTTCTTGCAACAACTTCAACAAGTTGTTCAATTTGAGGTATTGCTTTTTCTACTGCAAGTGGAACAGACTGATCTTCGTTATTGATGTTCACGAGTAACTCATGAACACTCATTTTTTCAAGATCGCTATATTTTGAGTTGCTCTCGGTGATTTTTTGCATCTGTAAATTTACGGAACAGATTGTGAACAGGTGCAATGATTTTCCAAATTCAGGAAAAGAGATTTTATTTTCAGGAGGTTGTTTGCAATGATATGATGTATTTTTCGGTTCTCATTGAAAGTGTTTGTGAATTCAATACGTCAAAATAATTGATCTGTGTAAAATGGAAAAAATTAACTCAATGGATGCGGTTCGTCAGATTGAAAAAATCAAAAGTGTTATTGAACCCTTGCGACAGGAGATAATAAACCACAAAGTTTATTCTGTAATTAAAAATGTTGACGACCTTAAGATATTTATGGAGTTTCACGTATATGCTGTGTGGGATTTCATGTCATTACTGAAAACATTACAAAACAACTTAACCTGTACTGAAGTTCCATGGTTTCCGCGTGGTTCGGCCGACACTCGATTCCTAATCAATGAGATTGTTGTTGGCGAGGAATCTGATGTTGATCTGAATGGTGTACGAAAAAGTCATTTTGAACTTTATTTGGATGCAATGCATCAATGTGGTGCAGACACTGCACAAATTGAGAAATTCATTGTGCAACTGAAGTCAAGCGGAGACATGGAAAGCGCTTTCCGAAATGCAGGAACTCCGCCGGAAGCCAGAGAATTTGTAGAGTTTACTTTCAATATCATCGGTACGAATAAGGATTACCTTCAGTCGGCAATATTTACGTTCGGCAGAGAAGACCTGATCCCGGGAATGTTCGTTTCTCTTGTTAACGATATGTACAAGAACTTTCCTGATAGCATCTCTGTTTTCAAGTACTATCTCGAAAGACATATTGAAGTTGATGGCGATCATCACAGCCATTTGGCTTTGGAAATGACTTCAAAATTGTGTGGTGATAAAGAGGAATGTTGGCTTGAAGCGGAAAAAGCAACCTTGGCTTCTCTTCAAAAGAGAATGACGCTGTGGGATGGCGCTTATCGTGCAATTGTAAGTTCCTCTTAGGAAAGGGCTTGTTTGTTATTTGGAAAAGTGACGCATCGTATCTAGAGTTTTTGTTGCTAAAGCATAAGTTTTGCACTAATTTTCGAAACAATACTTAAGAAGCATTTACCCAACACCAATCTATGTCTGCAGATAAGCAATCGTCCCGTACTGTTTGGGATTATATCAAAGCCATCGGAGCATTTGGTATTCTACTCTCTGTTTTTTCTTTTGGATTTTCCCTCGCCGGATCGTGGTGGGCTTCCACTATTTCGAACTTGAATCACGAGTTGTCTGGGACAAGAATTGAGTTGAATAGTGTGCAGAAGGAGTTAGATGCGGTTAAGCAGGATTATCAAGAGTATGTCAATGATGAAGACAATGCCGAAACTCCTGTTTCTGAAGATAGCTTGGACGTGAGTGATTCAATTTCAGGTTTCGCTACACGCAAGATTGAAGTGCAGAATACAGAAGATTTTTTTGATGATGAAGTGTCAATTAGTCTTGTGGCTATTCCTTTCGAAGGCGATCCGGAACGACATATGGTTGTCGCGAACGTCATCGGTAGCGATGGAAGTACATTGGAATTGAAGAATAAGGATGTTGGATCTACGGTGGAATTCGGAAAAACGAATAAGTATCGAATTTCTATCACGGAAATAGAAACGTTCTCGGCAACTTTTGTGGTGACAAAGTTGTAGCACCAAAGCGGGTGTTTTCACTGTGCGAAATGTTCACATGAACCGATGCCCATGAAAGATGAAGTGGAAAAACCGGTTACGCGAGGTAAGTTGCGTAAATTCTTCGGTAGAGAATACTTTATTTTCAAGCGCAGAATGAAGTGGTGGACCGGCAAAGATAAATTCGCTCAGGTAGGTGCAGACATTCGATGCAATCATTCAATAGTTCGTCACAAATCATTTCTGTTGCGCCCTCTGAAGGATGTAGAGATGTATCTCCAGCACAATAAAGTAACGAACCTCAAGATTGCCATTTCTCACCTTAATAAAGTTGTAATTAGACCCGGTGAAACATTCTCGATTTGGCGTTTAGTAGGACGACCTGCAAAGCGCAAAGGTTATGTAGAAGGAATGACTTTGCGCAACGGTAAAATAATGAAGGATACTGGAGGCGGTCTATGTCAGTTGGGTAACTTATTATACTGGATGGCTCTACATAGTCCGCTTACTGTGAGCGAACGCTGGAGACATGGCTATGATGTGTTTCCAGATATCAACAGAACTATTCCATTTGCATGTGGCGCAACATTGTCGTACAACTATGTTGATCTCCAATTACGGAACGATACGAAGGATACTTTCCTGATAAAATTGTGGTTGGATGAAGAATATCTCAACGGTGAATTATTGTGCACTAAAAAATCGAGGTACAAGTACGACGTAGTTGAAACAGATCATTTTTTCAAGTTACAATGGTGGGGTGGTTATACGAGGCACAATAGAATTTGGAAGCGTAGTACTGATCTGGAATCTGGCGTAGTCTCAGATAGTCTTGTTGCAGAGAATAGTGCCATTATTATGTATAATCCGTTGCTCGAAAGCACTAGTCCAAATGGTGCGATTAGTTCTTCGATTTGATAGTTTAGATTTCTTTACAACTTCGATGATGCTAGTACAATGATCCTACGAATACCGATAGTTCGAGCACCGTTGAACTCAATTGCGTCAAGAAGCTTTTCTCAGCTCCGACCAACCTAGTTCGATGAAGTATTTTTATTCTCCGACCAATTCGAAATTACTTCGGCAGATATATTCTGATTATTGATGGATTCGAAGTGTTCCCGCGTTAACTTTGAATACCTACGAATAGTTGGGCTATTGCGAAGTTTGTCGAATTCGAAATTATGACGGAATCAAAGAATAGTAACATGGGTGTAGATTGGCAAAGCGAAATGATTCGCATTGCAACGAAGCATCACGTGGTTGTGTGTTGGGTAGCAATTTGTCTAAATCCATTGTGGTTTATTGCTGACTATTTTACGATTCCTGAGTACTGGAAAGTATTTTTTGTTCTGCGCATGATTGTAACGGCGGCTACATTAGTTGGAGTTGCGTTTAGAAAGAGGACAAAGATCAGTACGGAGTTACTCATGTTGATTCCTGTCTTAGGAATCTCCTTACAGAATGCCTACATGTGGAGTGTGATGGATGTTCCCATGCTTCAAAAGCACACATTCGCTTATCTCGCGCTTTTTATTGGGTCTGGTATGTTGGTTTTGTGGAGACCAATTTGGACGATCGGAGTGGTGATGGTTTCATTGATCGCCAATGTCGTTTGCTTTCACATCAATAGTACGCTTAGTCTTCAGGAAATTCTCGTAAATGGCGGAATGCTTGTGCTGACTGTTGCAATAATGATGATTGTCCTCATTCAAACCCGTTATCGTTTAACGCGAAAAGAAATTATTGCTCGCCTTCGCCTCGCAGAAACTAATAAGCAGTTAGAAATTCAGAAGGAATTGATCGCTGATAAAAATAGAGAAATTACAGATAGTATCAACTATGCTAAGCGTATTCAGCAAGCAAGTTTGCCAGGAGAGCAGGAGTTGCGCAATGCAGTTCCTGACCATTTCATAGTCTTTAAACCCAAGGACATCGTGAGTGGGGATTTTTATTTTCTTCAAGAGAAAGAGTTGTTCACTGTTATAGGCATTGTTGATTGCACCGGACATGGTGTACCAGGAGCGTTCATGAGTATTATTGGATCAGAGCGATTGGATGATGCAGTTTCAAAGAGCAATGATCCTGCAACGATATTGCAATTACTCAACGTTGGTATAAGGCATTCACTTCGCCAGTCAACAGGTGAGGATACTTCGCGTGATGGAATGGATATTGCTTTGTGTGTGTTCAATAAGCATACTGGTGAATTGCGATACTCTGGTGCGAATCGGCCCCTTTGGGTTGTGCGCAAGAATGCGATTGAAATAGAGGAAATCAAACCTACGAAACGTGCAATTGGAGGCTTTACGGATGATGAACAAAAGTTTGACGAGCATGTTATGCAATTAGGATTGGGCGATACTTTTTACATGAGTACGGATGGATATGCCGATACTTTCGGAGGGAAATCGAACAAGAAGCTTTCTACAAAAAGATTAAAGCAGATGCTTTTGGAAATACAGTCGCAAAGCATGAAGGAACAGGGTAGACATTTGGATGCATTCATCGAAGACTGGAAAACAGGATTGGACCAGACTGATGATATTCTCGTGATGGGTGTTCGCTTTTAGTTGTTTTTTGCTGATTACCAAGAACGGTTGGCACTGATGCCCATTTTACATTAGGATACTGGAAATATCCCGACCAGTCTGATTGAACACGTATCTTTCTTCCTAGAATGTTTAATTTTGCTAACTGTGAAACTCAAACCATCACATTCACAGAAGTAATATTCATACTGCTGTACTCATGTCTGAAGAATTTCCAAAGAAGCCACGTCGAGTTCGTTACAAGGGTACGCATCCTAAAGCATTCAAGGAAAAGTACAAAGAGCAGAATCCGGAGATGTATGCGGCTGATATTGCGAAAGTGATGGAGCAAGGTAGAACGCCAGCTGGTATGCATCGTTCTATTTGTGTGAAAGAGATCATGAACTTTCTTTCTATCACTCCAGGTCAAGTAGGACTAGATGCAACATTGGGATATGGAGGTCATAGCATGGAGATATTGAAAGCGCTGAATGGTGAAGGAATGTTGTATGCTACTGATGTTGATCCAATCGAGTTGCCGAGAACTACTGAACGTTTGCGTGGATTTGGGTACGGAGAACAAGTATTTCAACCACGTAAGATGAACTTTGCAGGTGTCGATCGTATTGCTGCGGAAGCTGGTCCGCTAAACTTTGTGTTGGCAGATCTTGGTGTGTCTTCGATGCAAATTGATAATCCTGATCGAGGTTTCTCTTTTAAGATTGACGGCCCTCTGGATTTGCGATTGAATCCAACCAAAGGTTTTACTGCAGCAGAAATTTTGAAGTCGATATCATTGGAGGAATTGGAAGAAGTATTCTTTGAATACTCTGACGAACCATACGCGAATCAAATCGCGAGTTTGATTATTAAGAAACGTTCAGCGGGATTAGCTATTGAAACGACAACCGCATTAAAACAGATCATTCTTGAAGCACTTTCGTTTATTTCACCTGATGAACGCAAGGAGCAAGTAAAGAAGGGATGTCAACGTTGCTTTCAAGCGCTTCGCATTGCGGTGAATGACGAGTTTGAAGTACTGGAAAAGTTTCTTGATCGTTTACCAGATGCTCTAGCTGAGGATGGGCGAGTAGCTATTCTTACTTTTCATTCAGGAGAAGATCGTCGCGTGAAGAAAGCATTTCAATATTTTCATCGCGTTGGAATTTTTAGTGAAATTACTACTGAACCGATTCGTCCTTCTGCTGAAGAATGTTTCGCTAATCCACGCGCGAAAAGCGCCAAGCTGCGTTGGGCAGTGAAAGCATAATACGACTAAGTTTCATCTTCAAAGCAGATTCTATTAGAATAATGCGTAATAAAAAAGTCCCCGAATTTCTTCGAGGACTTTCAATAAAATTTTGTGTAAGACTAGTGAGCAATCTGCACTTTACCAGCAGCGGCTTGTCCATTCAAACGATAGGTATACATCCCAGACGCAATATCTGAAACCTCTACGCGTGTAGTGGTATTTGTGACTGCAACAACTTTTACAACGCGACCGGTCAAATCCACAATTTCAATTGAACCTTCTGCAGATGGTGTATCGAAATTAAGAACATCTGTAGCAGGATTCGGATAAGCATTGATTGCTCCTGCAGGAATTTCACTAACTGGGATTCCAGTTACGGTAGGCATGATAGCTAACCAAGTTGCATCTGTAATTTGTCCAAGGTCATCCTGGTCAGTAAGTTCTACCACTGGGAAGCCAATGCTGTTTGCCCAATAGCTGAATTTGCGGGTAGAGTCAACTTGCGAAAAGAAGTTGGGTGCCCAAGCTCCGAAAGCGAAAATATCGATTGTGTCAATTTGTTTACGGAAAGTATTCTGACGAAGAACGTTGAAAGTGTTCAATGGAGTTTGGCAAGTTCCCCATCCATCGTACTCTGAATTCTTAGATACCCAAGAATGTACGCGTACAGAGTCAATCACAAATCCAATACCTGGGTCAATACCAAGGAAGAACTGTGCGATTCCTGTTGCGGTATCTGCGAATGAAGATCCGTATGCAGCCGGGAAAATCATTTGCGTTTCTGGATTCATAAACGTCAACGGAACAATTCCAGTTCCTAGTGGATCAAATGCCTGACCGTTGATCTGTAATTCGGTTGGAGTGACTGTTGCGTAAATGAATGCATCTCCAAGGTTCAGAATCTCCGCCATGTTAGCCATCGGATACATTTGACCGTATGGAGTGAACTGAGGCAATGTGAAAGTAAGACTGTCTTCGCCCTGATTCAGCATGGATGTGAATGAATAGGTTTGGCTCGCACCGCCATTTCCTGGCGATTGAGTCATCGTAGTATCATTAGCAATATGAACTACTGTTAATGGTGCAGGAAGGTCAGCCGGCGTAAGTGTTACTTGTGCTGTTGCACCCGTAACTAGGGCCATTCCTGATAAAAGGAGTAACTGTTTTTTCATGGTTTTGGGAAGTTTGAATTCAAAAATAGGGAAACGAGTCATTGAGTTGACGTAAGTAAAATACCGGTTTTCACTTCAAAATTAGGTCGCCATAGCGTTTTAACACGAAGTCGCTATTCACTGCAAAAGGTTCTCTATTGCATGAAAAGCTTGTTCTCTTCAGTAAATAGATGGCCACTTTGCTGGATTGCTTTCGCTCATCATTGCATAAACAGTTTCGAAAATATCCTCTGCTCCTGGCTTGCTGAAATAATCGCCATCAGAACCATATGCAGGACGATGTTCTTTTCCAGTGAGTGTTTTCGGTTCACTATCTAAGAAGGAATATGCACCTTGAATTTCTACAATCTGCTGTAGGATGTATGCACTTGCGCCTCCCGGCACATCTTCATCTACAACTAATAATCGGTTGGTTTTCTTTACCGACTGGACAATGGAATGGTTGATATCAAACGGAAGTAATGTTTGTACGTCAACTACCTCAGCAGAAATACCAGCTTCTTCCAAAGTCTTCGCTGCATCCATGCACAAGCGCAAAGTAGAACCATAGCTTACAATGGTGATATCTTTTCCTTCTCGAATAACTTCAGGAATACCGAGTGGTTCACAGAATTCGCCCCAGTTGCTTGGTGTTTTTTCTTTCAAGCGATAGCTGTTGAGTGGCTCAATTACAATAGCAGGTTCATCCGCCTTCAATAACGTATTGTAGAAACCTGCTGCTTTAGTCATGTTACGCGGTACGCACACATACATGCCACGTAGGGAATTCACAATCATTCCCATTGGTGATCCGGAATGCCAAACTCCTTCTAAGCGATGTCCGCGCGTACGAATGATGATCGGTGCTTTCTGTCCGCCCAACGTTCTCCACTGCAATGTGGATACGTCATCACTCAATATTTGAATTGCATAAAGCAAGTAATCGAGATACTGGATTTCTGCAATCGGACGTAAACCACGCATTGCAAGTCCAATCGCTTGACCTGTAATTGTTGCTTCACGAATACCGGTGTCAAATACTCTAATCTCTCCGTATTTCTTCTGAAGTCCTTCGAGGCCCTGGTTTACTCCACCAATGAAACCAGAATCTTCTCCGAAGATCATCACTTCAGGATACTTCTCTAGAATTGCATCGAAGTTGTCGCGCAATACTTCACGACCATCATATAGTTTTTCTTCGCCGTAATGAACAGAAACTGGTGCAACTTTTAACGCAGTCCCAGAATAGAGCGAAGAACTGTACCGATCGAAATTTTCTTTGGTGTTATTGTTCAGCCACTGAATGGCTTCTTGTTTTCCTGATCCGTTTTCACTTCTCATATAGCGAAGCGCTAGTCGCACCGTGCTGTGAATGTCTTTGCGAATAGGATCCATTTTCGCTAACAAATCATTTTTCAATTTAGTGATGAAGGCTCCATTTTCACTTTCAGTAGCCATACGGTCGAGAAGTGAAGAAGCATCATTCAAATCTGATTTGATTGGCGCTAAATAGGCTTCCCAAGCTGCGCGACGTTCCACACGAACAGATTCTTTCGCCTCTTTCTCAACCGCATCCAACTCTTCTGCAGTTGCAATTCCGGTTGATTCAATCCAACTGCGGAACTTACGAACGCAATCAAAATCGTTTTCCCATTGCAAGCGTTCTGGTGTTTTGTAACGCTCGTGTGAACCGGATGTGGAATGTCCTTGTGGTTGATTGACTTCTTCAACGTGAACGAGAACAGGAACATGTTCTTCGCGACAAATTTTAGCCGCTTTCTCATACGTTTCGATCAAGTGTGGGTAATCCCATCCTTTTGTTTTCAGTATTTGAAAGCCCTTCTTATCGGCGGTACGCTGAAATCCGGAAAGTGCTTCAGAAATGCTTTCTTTGGTTGTTTGATATTTCTTCGGCACAGAGATTCCGTATCCATCATCCCAAACAGAAACCAACATAGGCACTTGCATTACTCCGGCAGCGTTCATTGTTTCCCAGAACAATCCTTCAGAAGTTGATGCATCTCCAATTGTACCGAAGGCAATTTCATTTCCTTGTCTGCTGAATTTTTCAAACTTAGCAGAATGCAATTCTGTATTGTGACGGAAATGTTTCGATGCTAATGCCAATCCAAGTAGACGAGGCATTTGTCCACCAGTGGGAGAAATATCAGAAGAAGAATTTTTGATTTTTGTAAGATCTTTCCACGAACCATCGTCGTTCAAACTACGAGTAGCGAAATGCCCGCCCATTTGTCGACCGCCGCTCATTGGTTCCTGCTCAATATCCGTGTGTGCATATAATCCAGCAAACCACTGACGAAGCGACAAAGATCCGGTTGCAAACATGAATGTTTGGTCGCGGTAATATCCAGAGCGAAAATCACCTTCACGAAAAACTTTTGACATTGCTATTTGTGCAATCTCTTTTCCATCACCGAAGATTCCGAATTTCGCTTTACCAGTGAGTACTTCTTTCCGTCCGGTAAGACTCGCTTCACGACTTTCATTAGCCAATTTGAAATCAGCAAGTACAATTTTTCTGTACTCTTCCAGTTTCGCTTTCGATGTAGGATTCATCTGCTCCGCCACGTTGCTCATATTTAACGGTGTATATGTTGAATTGTATTCCATTTTCTGTTCGGACGAATGGTTCGAACAGAGGGCTCTAATTTACGGAAATTCGGTGCGGAATCCTTGCCTGAGCCACAATGTGTACCTACTTTAGTTCAATAAATAGTTGCTTATGAAAAAGATAGTTTTTGGCATGGGCGTATTGCTGGTTGTGGGAATCGCTTCATGCACTGGTAATTCTGCGGAAAATGTGGGCAAAAAGGAACGTGTTGCAGATAGTGCTCGAGTTGCAGACAGTGTAGCAAGTCTTCTACGGATTGAAAACGTTTTAGATATCGATAGCGAAGAAGAACTGAAGAAAAAATATGGCCCTAGTTATGTTTCCTATGACACTATTTGGGGAGCAGAAGGTTATTTTACAATGGGAACGTACTTGCGAATGGACCAGATAACACACGTGGAGATTATGTGGATGGATTCAGCAGTCCGCACAGGTATGATTTCAGCAACCTTGGTTAGTGATGATGATTATTTCGCTGAACAACTTGGTAAAGGTGTATGGTCGAGTAGAACAGGAGTGTGTATAGGAATGAATACAGATGAATTAGAAAGACTCAATGGAAGACCATTTACTTTCAGTGGATTCGGTTGGGATTACGGTGGCGGAGTAATAAGTTGGGAAGGAGGATCGCTAGATCAAAAAGGCATTGCAATACAATTGTCGGAAGGAGCGAATGCCGATTTACAGCAAAATGAAATTAATCAAGTTTTCGGCGACATTACAGTCGTGAGCAACAACGCAGTGTTGAAGAAATTGAAACCACGCGTTCGAACGTTTTCAGTTGCTAAAGTGAATTAAGTGTCGCGACAAAAAAGGCGCCCACATCAGTAGATGAACTGAATATCGGCGCCGAAATATGTAATGAAGTTTTCGCTTAATGTGCGTGTGTGTCTGCTGGTTTTGCATCAGCTTTAGCAGCTGAATCACCTGCAGAAGCAGAATCAATTGCAGGAGCAGCAACATTCACAGAATCATTATGTGCAGGAGCAGTGACAGCATCATGATTTGTAGCATCACCATGCGCATCATGCGTGCCTTCAGTCTGATGTGCACCATGACCTTCATCAGCGCTCTTTCCCCACTTGTCTGTGCCAGAGATTCCCAAA
>Ga0114980_10000978_pt1 | contig 20378 bp, 16 predicted proteins | sample S_140806_EF_Meta_FD_87018 | JGI IMG/M metagenome (GOLD analysis project Ga0114980, IMG submission 87018) | Freshwater microbial communities from Lake Simoncouche, Canada to study carbon cycling - S_140806_EF_MetaG | ecosystem: Environmental > Aquatic > Freshwater > Lake | place: Lake...
ATACAGGTAACGATGAAGGCGAATCTACTTTTGTTGCGGGCGTAGCCACGTATCCGTGGGAAGCGCTGGGATTGTCACGTCCTGATACGCAAATTGGTAGTGACTACACTGACGGTTTAAATAATGCTGATGCGTTTAAACGGCAAGATGATCCTGACAAAGGGGCGTGGCCGTATGCGCCATATGACGTAAGCGGTAAACCCGAGACGACGGAGTCACGTGCCGCAGAAGACACAGCTGATTCCCGCCCATTCTACCGTTACCGCGAATACGGCGGATATCTAGGACAGGGACATGTGCGTGAAGTTGCCGTACCACTTTTTGACGGAAAAAATACACTTTCTGCACGTTCACCTGAGGGCGTGTTTGAGGAATGGATTGGATTAGACGGATCGTACCATTTATTTAGCGCCAAATCCGTCATGATAGGTCGGCGTGTTAACATGCCAATTGCGGAGCAGCGCAAAGATGCAGCTGACGGTACTGGCGACGATTCTAAAGCGGATAACTATCGGTATTCAGGTTACTTTGGTAACGCAACACAACATCGTGTCGGCGACGTACGTGTACCTGATGACAATCCAAGCATTCGTCGGGTTATGGGCGTAGATGAATTAATCGCTTATGCAGTTAATTGGAAACGCGTGCATCCATTCCATTACCACAAGAACGATTATCGAGTACGGGAAGAATCGGAAGGCGCTACGTTTACACAAGTGCAAGATAATTTGAATTTTGCAGAATTGGGTGGGGCTAACACCATGTCACCGGTGTCCCCACGCTCTATGCGAATCGATCATCGTTACGCTGAGGTCTTATACTATCAAACAACGTCTTTCTTGTGTTTTCTTGAAGATGGCGGTGTTGTTTTAGCCGACGGTTTTGGCTCAGCGATTAAAATGGTTGGTGGAAAAATTCGATTGGAATGTGCTGGAGATATTGAATTGGTACCCGGAAGAAACATAATCCTTATGGGTAATCAAATTGTGTTGAGAGCTAAAACTTCTGTAGACATTTCTGCATCAGATAATGACGTGCGTATCAAAGCTCAACGAAATTTGCATATGTTGGCGGGTAATGGCGGCCAAGGCGGTGTACTTGTTGAGTGCAAAGGAATGGGTTCGCTGCAAGAATATGAAAACAACATTGGCCAAGACGTTGTTTCAAATGGAATTGTATTTAAAGCTCTTGACAGCGTAGTTGCTGCATACGGCGGAGACGTGTATTTGCGTTCGGCTGCTGATAAACAAATTAATTTGGACGCTGACAAAGGACGCGGTCAAATTAATTTCTACGGTAGTCGTGTAGCTGTATTCTGCAATAAAAGCGTTGATTTCCTTATAGGTCCGTCCAACGAAGACAGTACCGTTAATTTTGCGTATAGTTTTAACGCAACCAGCGCAATCCTTCCAGTAAACCTATTAGTTGGGGGCAACATTACTAATTACGGCGACAACAAAAGCATTTTTACAACTGGCGGCGTATACGCTAAAGGCAGCATTGCAACGCTTAAAACTTTTGCCCAGTCTAAGGCGGGTATGGTTGGAAAAGTTCCAGACACGTTATCTGGTGCTTTGGATGACATTACCAAGCCTCAAGCAGATGCCGTAGCCGCATTTAAAGATGCAGGTAAAGAAATGCACGACACGTATTTTGTGCAGTCGTATTACCAAGACAGACAACTTGGCAACGACACCACAATTAAAAATATGCAATTTAGTTATCGAGATACCGAAGATCAAAACCAGTATAAAACCGCAAATATGTTGTGGGATCAGCGTCGTTGGGAAAAATTTGTATCGTTGGGTCTTGGTACTGGCGGTGAAAGCTGGATTGAAAATCCTGTGTCATATCAAGGTGTAGACTTGTATCCGTGGCCCGGGCGTAAGGCGTGGAAAGAGGAACAAAATTTTATGATAGCCATAGGTGGAGGCTTGTTAGACCCGGCGACAGGAAATGCAGCATCTCGGGCGTCGGGGGTTTACGACGAGCCTGAATTGGGTAATATACAGAACGTAACAATGGAAGAAGGTTTTCTTCAAATAGGGTGAGGTTTATATGGGTAAGTCGATTAACTTGAACCGGCAACAAGAATTGTTGGCGCGTGTTACGGGCGGTAAGAATTTGCCACCTGCGGCTGTTCCAACTGAAACAATTGTATCTACGCAAACCGACGAGATAACCGGAAATATTGCCGAAATTATGGCAGAAGAAAAAACACGTATGGCACAAACACCTACGCCCAATGCTGGTAAATTTATACCACCTGAACCAATTGCCGTCGCAGATTTGACGCCAGAGAAAATGGCTGAAATTAGAAAATCACTTAGTAATTTAGGTGCAAATACAAATATAACCATTGAGAACGATACGCCTCAACCTGCGCCTACATCTCCAATACCTGAACCTACACCGCTTAATGTATTAGGACCAGACAGCAACGAAACAGGAATTGATACACCAATTACTGTTTGCCCGCGTTGTGCGTGGGATTTGACCCTAAGAAATGGCCCTGAGCCAACGTATGACGATAAGCTCAAGTTCATCACGGCTATGTTGGCAAATAAACCTTTTGTTAAACGGTACAGTTTATTTAACGGGGAATTGTTTGTTACGTTCCGGTCATTGCGCCCCAAAGAAATTGATACGTGTTACGAGCAAATTGTGTATGACGTCAACGAAGGCAAGATTAAATTTCAAGGGGATCTGTACGAAGTTGTTAACAGGTATCGTTTTTACTTACAGCTCGTTGAAATTAAGACCAAGAACACTAATGGTTTTTCGTTTGAGTTTCCTGAAGGTTTTACTCCCAAGACTAACAAGACGGCTACAACGTTTTGGGAGTTACCAGAAACCCTTGCACCTGACGATCGTGGGTTAGGTATCGTCGAAGAATATATGACGGCTGAGATTTTTCAAACAGAATCTCTTCACCGCGTAGTTGCCTCGACGTGCCGTGATTTTAACCGCATGGTTACGCAGTTGGAGGCGATGGTAGACAACGCAAATTTTTGGAAACAGACAGAAACGCCGTCCTGATTACTCGGGCGTTTCTGCGCGGCATTATAAAGCCGGAAACTTGTCAAATTAATGATTCTTCGTGGTGGGCAAGAACAATGCCTTTGGTGCAAGCCATGGCATCGTTGGACGAACTTGATTTGTTGAAAGTGTTACACAATCACCAGTGCGCACTTATATCTAACAGCAGTCTGGAAAAGGATTCGTTCAAGTCGGTGCAGACGCAGGCCAGAGACCTGTTTCAGGATATGATAAGTATTATGCGCCCTTGGCAAACCAAGGACAGTGCAGCTGTTACTAAGCAAACGCTCGTAGAAGCGTTTACGCAAGAGTTTGGAGACCCTAACGATCCTGCCGTTGTCGCTAAGTACAAGGCTGCTGCGGATAAGCAACGAGAGGAGTTGATGCAAACCAAACAAGCAGGAGTTGATGCGGCACAACAGGTACAGGAATTGGAACAAAGACTTACGCAGAAAATTCCAAGACCACGAGGTAAGACGTAATGGACCCACAAAGCATAACTAATATTCTCGGCATGGGAGCAAGTTATGCGCCGCTGGCTTCCAATTTAGCGCCACAGTTTTCATCATCCATGTCAGGGTTACCTCTTCCGGGCGGCCCTGAGACGCGATTAATGTTTGAAATGGCGTTGGGTTCTCAATTCAATTCGGTTATGTCGAAAGCTGGAATGGCTGGAATTGGTGTCGGCCACGGTCAAAACATGTACGACAGGCTTCAGTCTCAGGAATTCTATAGACGTTTACAGGAATCGCAGGCAGATGCAGCTAAGCAAGACAGATCTTCGTTCATGGGTACTATGCGCGGTATGGCGTTGCTGACAGGACAACCATTCACGCCAGAGATGAAAACAGCCGCCGGGCATATTTCAGATTTAGCCGTTTCTGCTTCGCCCTTCCTCGCCCCTATGTTCGGGGATGTGATTGACCAACTTCACGGTCGGCGTGGTTCTGCAATGATTATGCAGCAGCGCATGGCATCGGCTGGGCGCTATAGACTGGATCCAACTACCGGTCAAATGGGCATGAGTAATCAATCGCTTAAACGTTTAAACGAAAATATCATGGAGGATTTTTATTCAGACGAAAAAATCGGACAAATGAAAGGCATTTCCGCAGGACAGCTTGGTTCTCTTTACAGTGAATTATCGACGCGTGGCATGATTGCAGGGTCAGCATTCCGTCCGTCAATTTCTGCGGCGGATTTAACCAAAAACATGTCTGCCGATGATGCCGTAGCTTTGGCTAGAAGAGCAGGCGTGCAGAACATACGTAAAGGCAAAAATGGTCAGGTTGATCTTAGCGGTATGGGTTCAGACGATTTAAGCAAATTAACACAGGCTGCAACACAAGATGCTGGATTCATGGAGAAATTGGATACAAACAAAGTAAAGCGGTCATTGAAATCGCATCTTGAAGCTATTACAGCGATGCGTGATATTTTTGGCGACGCAGGTAAACCCAATGCACCTATACCCGAATTGATGCGGGCGTTAGACGCTATGTCTATGGGTTCAATGGGACAAGTTGACGCAGGCCGTCTCGCTAAGACGGTGCGACAAACATATTATCTTGCCAAAAGTGCAGGCATCAGCGCAGATACCGCTATGTTAATTCAGCAAGACGCCGCAGTGCATGGCCGTCAGTTGGGAATTGAATCGCCGTTTGCCATGACAGCAACACAACACGCTTTGGCATTTAACGCAACATTACGCTCTTCAGGTGCCTTTGCCACGCCTGTGTTTGGTGGCATGACAGAAGCACAAATGACACAATTTGGTCGCAAATTGACAACGCAAGGAATTGCTTCCAATCTTGGTACGCGCTTCGGCACTTTGGCGCGTATGCGTGATGCCATGGACGGTAAGGTAGCCGGTACCGATTTGGGGGCCGTACTGGAAGCAATCCAGAACAACGAGACATTTGCTACGATCGGCGGCCGAAAAGTTGATTTGACAAAACTTACTAATCAGCAGGTTGAACAAATTGGTGTTAACGCAGGATTGTCCAAAAGTACAATTGCGAACATGCTTACGCAGAAACCACAAGCACGTGAAGCATTAGACCGTAACCCTGAGTTGGCAGCCTACGTACGTGAGACAGCACAACCAGCAGAAGTAGGCCGTACGCTAACACGTTCAGCTGTAGCTTCTCTTGGTGCCGGATTGCGCCCTTATGGTATTTCCGGAACGCAGCTGTCGGGACTTGCAACCAATGTCGTTGCTAAAATGCGTGAGTTAACGCCTGACGATTACAACCAAATGCCTGACTTTGAAAAGAATATGGCGCGTATTATTGAAGAGCAATTACCCGCTAATGTCCGAAACGCTTTACCTAAAAATCCAGAACAACGTCAAGCTGCTCTTCGCATGTTGGCCACGTCCGTTATTGGCAACATGGACAAGACGACAATGAAGGGCATGAACGCCAAGTTGCAGAACGTACTGACAACTACAGATCCACGTGTTTTGGCAGAAACGCGGTCACGACAACAATACGAAAAAATACAGGATGTTGCCCGTTCTACGATGTCAGGTGTAACGGGTGATTCGATGCTACGCAGTATTGTGGACGCAGTTAAAAATACAAAAGAAGGTGATCCTGACGCTGGCATGAAAATTATTGGCGCGGCACTTGGTGGCATAGACATTGCCACAATTAGAGAAAAGCTTGGGGCACCAGTAGAAGAAATGGGCAAAGTTCAGCAAGAAATTGAAGATTTAGCTAAAAAACAAATGAAGTTCAAACCCAACACAAAAGAATACAAAGATTTGCAAAAGGAAATTGACGTCAAACAAACGGCGCTTAAAGGTGCTGTAGATAAACTTCAGAAAGGCGCCGCTGCCGTAGGAGCTGTTTCAACAACAGGAATTACCAATGCAGACATGGATGCTGCGGCAGATGCGTCAAAACGCGGCGGTATGCTTGGCGTAACTATGGCTGGCATGTTTGGCGTTAATCAGAACATTACTGCGGATGACATTGCGTCGTATAAACAAGAGCACACACAGAATGTAAAGAAGCAAGCGGAAGCTGTATTAAACGATCCTAATGCAACGCCGGAACAAAAAATTACGGCACAGAAACAAATAAATGATATTGCCACAAATAAATTTACCGTTTCGGACGCGGACGCACGTAAGGGAATTAGCGCCGAACGGGAACGCATGCTCAAGACACCTATTACGGACGCTGAAATTGATAAATTTATGAAAGATGCTGGAAAAGATAATCCCGCAATGACACGCACAGCAGCGAGCGAGTATCTTACGGCACAAAGAAGCGCCAAAGCCGCAGGCATTACAGACGAAGCTATTGCCGCAGAAGTGACAGCCAATAAGGGTGACGTTAAGAATATTGCAGACAGGCAGCAAGCAATGGCGGGGCTCATTTCTCGTAACGAATTCACGGTATCCGCAGCAGAAATTGACAAAGAAATGACAAAGAATAATGTGCGCGATCCTGAACAGGCGCGTACAAACATTCTAAAACAACGTCAAAAAGAAAAAAGTGAAAAATTCGATGAGTTCCGTAAGACGGATGCTGGCGCCCGTATGAAAAAATTAGAGGACGAAGATAAGGCTAATCTTAGAAACATGATTGACAAATTGCGTGAACCTTTGGCCGTTTTGAAAATGGGCAAGGGCGCACTAGATACCGCAGCTGAACTTGAAGGAATTCAGCAGAAAATGACCAATCTTGCCGCAGACTTTAGCGGCGGTGATATGGCTAAATTCCGTGCAGGTATCTTTACCGAAGAAGTTATGAACGATCCCAAGAAACGGGAAGCGGCAATGGCGGCACAGAAAGAAATGGCTGATTTGAATAAACAACGTGACGCTGTATTGAAAGGCATGCGTGGCGCAAACGTAGGGAAGGACGCCAAAGAGATTCGTATGAAAACTGCATCGCTTAAAGCCGCTGGTATTGACGTAAAAGGAACAACTCTTGAGGAAATCAACAAACAAATCGCAGGGTTAGATGCGGGGGCTAAGAATAAATTTCAAACAGAATATGCTGATACTGAAAAACTAGAGAAGTTTGACGAAAAAGACGTTGCCCTTATTAAAGAAACAGGCAACGACAAATTGTCTAAAGAACAAAAAATTAAGTTGGACAAAAGCATAGAAGCGCGCGCAAAGGTTCTAGGCATGGATCCTGCGGAACTGCGGCGTTTGTACGACAAACGCAGACCTGAATTAGAAAAAGCCGCAGAGGCGGAAAAATTACAAGGTTTAAAAAATTCTGAAGTAGCCGATCGCTTTAAAGGTTTGGCTATGCCTGAATTAAGTGCAGACGGGCGCAAAAAATTAGACGAGTTGTTGGGAGGTGAAAACGGTGCCAACGTCAAACAAGAACTTATTGGATTTATTGGCGCAAAAGAACGATTGCAAACTGTTGGGAAAGACAAGAAAAAAAGCTTGGACGAAATACAAAAAGCGTATGACGCAGGTATGCAAAAAGGCGACATGGCGGACTTTACGAAAGAATTTGGTGCTCGGGCAATTGATGACATTAAAACTATGAATCGCGTGGTTAAAAAAGGTGCAAAAGAAGAAGACTTCTTGAAGAGTTTGGAACAAGCCAAACAAAGGCCTGATGCAAAAGCCGCAGATCCTAAAAAAGAATTAGTCGTTAAAGGTGAATTGTCCGGTAAGTTTGAAATCGTTGGTAATCAACTGCAAGGTAAAAACCTGCAAATAAACAATGGTCGCGGCGCAATGGACGCTTAAAGAGGTTACCAGTCATGCCGACATTATTTGCTAATTGTCCGGGCCGTGTCGTGCAAGTACGGCAGCCAACGTCGTATTGTGACATTCGCATGATTGCTATTAACAATCAAAGCCTTACAGACTTAAGTTATCAACGTTCTGCCGTAATACTAACGCGCATCACTGTAAGCCATCAAGTTAATGCACAGTTTCTGCACACTGTTGGCAATCGTGTATACATTTATTCTTTTGGGGATAGGATTGGCCAAATTACGTTGTCAGGATTGGCATTTGCTCAGACATGTGAACGAGGCCCGTCTGTGCATTCTGGAGCAAATGTTTTTAACTGGTACATTGCCAACAAGGCCAGTACTAAAGTAACTCCCTTGTTTGTCACGATCTACAACACAACATTTCAGGCATTTCTTTTGGGCCTCAATATGGAAGTCATTGATCCAGCAACCAAGCTGGTGCAATGGAATCTTACTCTAGCCACTATGCCGGGATGATCATGCTTAATCATATATGGACACTTTTGATTAATAACACCGTAACTTCAGCAGTTACTGGCCGTTTAGGCGATCTTCCGCAAACGCCCGGATATAAAAGCGTGACATTACCGTCAAGTTTGCAAAACATCCGACGTCTGTTGTTTGGAGGACAGCCAGATCCTGAAACGTTGAATTACCGAACACGCCAACTTCTTAGCTGCGTATTAAATAGCTCATTGGCTGAATTCGCAACCGCTTTAGATTCAAGACATACCTACGACGCCAGCGGATCTGATTTTTTTAACTTAGAGCTGTATTATCCTCGTCCGCAACGAATAAGCGGACCAACAACGGCAGGTATGAATATTCACGGTAGCCCAGAATCTGACGACGCAAATGGAATTATGGCTTATAGTTACACGATTACAGACAACGGCGCTGCTGACATTTATCTGACAGGATCTCGCAATGAATTTCAAACCTTACCGGGATTAGCTGCCAACGAACAACGGCAACTTGGTAAAAGTGGTTATTACTTTTCATTGACGGCGCCTGATGCTGCACAAACATGGCTAGTCGAATTTGTTAATAAACCTAAAATCACATTAGGACAAATTATAGCTAACGTCAGCGTAGCCGGAGAACCAACTTTACTTGCGCTTTTTGGCATTACAGACGAACAACCTTTTCAAACTTTTCGTAATATTTTCTTTGATGTGCCTGATTTGCCGTTAAAGTGTGCTGCCGTGGCTTTGGCATTGGCGTATAGGACAGAGCAATTACGCGTAGGAGTGTCCACATGATCATTCCGACACAAGCTGGTGTCAGTTATTCGTATTCGGATTTTACTCGACTAGGTCCTCGCTCGTTGCATTTGGCAGTAAACAACAAAGTGTTTCCATTGACAGCATTTAGTGCTGATTTCGCCATGAACGAAATTCCCGCAGCTACGTGCACTGTTGGAGTCGGGCGCGACGTGCAATCAAGCAATGCCACACGGTATGCTCCGATTCACGACGTTTTTGTTTGGGGCAAAATGCAAGCAGCAAAAGTTTATTTTGCTCCTGTCGGGAATGAGACAACGGGTAAACCGTGGAAAACACCTATTCTTTTGTTCGATGGTTACATAACTGCTGTGCGTCGGACCAAACATTTTAATAAGTATCAAATAGAAATAACGTTGATTCATTGGTTGCATGATTTGGCAGCGTCTTCAGCACTTTCAGGCAATGCGCATGTAAACAATCCTGCGGACATGACAGTTGCAGCTGTGATGGGTTCGTTTCAAGACGTTGGTGCGTATACAAGCGATTCTGTTGCTAATACTTTAATGTTACCCGGATTACTGGATGTTCAAATTTATCACGACATGTGGGGTGTTATTAAAACAATTTTTAGTAGTTTTGCACAACAACAGCATTTTCCTGTTGAAGCGGCTGATTTGACTTGTTTGCAAAACGTCATGGTGAGAAATAATACACGCGCATTACGGGCATTGAGCCGTATAGAAGGCCCTGATTGGTCTGGACTCGAAGATCCAGCCACAATCGGACAAGTTAGTGCAGGTCCCGCATACGCTAACTACAGGTTCGGCAGTCCTCTAGGATTTGATGCGGGTACTGACGTTGAAATAATCGATGCCATCATGCAATTTCTCAACAATGAAACGTTGCGCAGCTATGCCGAATCATCGTTTTGGACAAAACTTGTAACGCAGTTGTGTCCGGCTTTTGGTATGGCTGTCGTACCTATGATTGACCGCGCATTAGTGATTGCTGACGTACCGTTGTATACGGCGCCAAATAGTCAGGCGTATAAAACAATTTATGCCACGGAATACGACTCAGAAGTTTCTTCCGGAGCACTGGAGCGTTTATTGTCCGGTGTTATTGTTATGCCTGCGTCGGGATCCGTTACAAATGTCATGAGTTCAGACAATCTAACTGTTTCTGGTTGTTACGGATCGCTAGCAGCTGATCCAGAGGGTGTTATCTTAACTGTAAGTGGTCCGCCGTGGCTAGAACTGATCACTACGGCTGAAAATCCATTGTTGTTGGGTCAGGAAACGGGTGTTAGTGCTACCGTGACTATTTTTGATCGTTGGGCCAAAGAAATTTTTAGTAAAAATGCGTTACGTGGTAGGCAGCAACACATATCAGGTCGGTTGCGGTTTGATATCGCTCCGGGGTCAATCGTGCGCGTTAGCAGCGGCTCAGAACGCTTTGGCGGCGTACAGATCCGCGACACTCGTGACTCATTAGCCTTTGATACGATTGGTCAAGTTTCGCGGGTTTCTTTTTACATCAATGCGGAATCACCTGCGGCAGGCACATCTTTTGTATTGTCAAACATGCGTACTGGCTGGGAATACGCCAGCCCCGCAACGCAAGCGCGATTAGGGCGACCTGCACTCGCCGACTATAATATAGAAGGACCGACGCTGTTTTCAGCTTCAAGCATTCACGGCGGCGGATTACACGGTGCGCCATTAAATTTCATGTTTTACAGGTAATCATTTATGGCACAGGACATTGAACCTGAATTTGCTGAGCCATATCGGGCGTGGAAAACTACGCCCGGACAAGAAAGCAACGCTGGTTTACTTAAAGCGTTAAAACCTACCATTGCTGGCGCAATTAAAACACACGTTGGCGAAAGCAACCCATTGATTGAAAGTCGTGCTCGTAAACTCGTGTTGGATACTATGCACGGCTATGCTCCAAATCGTGGGCGCCTCAGTGCGTATGTGTACGGACAATTGCAAGGCCTTAAACGAATTAATCGCCAACAGACCAGCGTATTAAAAACGCCTGAACGTGTAATGCAAGATAGTTATTTTCTCTCGCAGGCCGAGAAAGATTTAGAACACGAACTTGGACGATCACCCACAGATAATGAATTATCCGATAAAACGGGTTTGTCGTCAAAACGCATGCATAGCGTTCGTAAGTTTTATGCGCCAGTATCTGAAGGACAAATTGTAGACCCTGAAACCGGCACGTCTGGTTACGAAGGCGCAGCAAGCAATCCTTGGCAAAAACAACAGCATTCTGCTTGGACTCGATTTGTATACGACGATCTTGATCCATACCATCAACAGATTATGGAACATACGTTGGGTTTAAACGGAAAACGTCTTTTAAGCAACATGGAGCTTGCTAATAAATTAAAGCGTTCCCCCGGAGCTATTAGTCAAGGTAAGGCGCGCATTCAAGCATTTTTGGATCAAGGTGGCGAATTGTCGCCGTTTGGAGGCGGGTGATGGCAGCGCAATCTTCGCAAGAATTTCGTCCACGCAGCAAAGTCAACATGGACGCAAATTACGAAGGTCGTTTTCGTGATTTTATAACGCATGCGGAAGACGCAGTATCAAATTTATCTCAAGGACGGGGACACGTATGGTTTCGTCCGGGAGATTGGAATGGCGCACTTGGTGTTGCGGAATTAGAAAATATGTCAGAACCGTTTTCACGGCAAGACATATTTGACGAGTTTTCCGAAGTACTTTCTCCGGCAACAAAGCAAGCACCGCCGGGAACTGTTGGCGATATTATTGCCGCCACAACTATGGCAGAAACACTAAGCGTGATGGAACGTGCGTTACGTATGCGGCATACGATGCGCAGAATACGCGCCACATGTCATGTAATTGGACGTAAAAAAGCGCACGGCTCTGACACAGGTCCATTCACGCAAAACAACGTTGAATATCTGCGCGGGCTTCTAAAACAAAGTCGTCAAGTTAAAGGTGCTTAATCATGAGTACTGTTGCCGATTACGTAGGCCGTTTAAACGATTATTGTGTGTTACGGCAAACAAAAGCTGTAGGATCTTCGCAAGAATTAGAACAAGCTTTATTTACGGCAAAAGACGCCGGGCAGATTTGCACAGGCGTTCATAAACTGATGCAACGTTTTCTTTTAATCTTTTTGTTAAAGTCAGGAAGCTTGCGGTACGATCCAAATCGCGGCACCACATTCATGGTTGACGCCGAAAGAGGGTACTGGCGTACGGTTGCAGACGTGCGTTCATCCTTCACAACATCTAAGGATCTTGCGCGCAGACAAATGACATCAGAAGTTAAAACAACAGATCCTAACGACGAAATTCTTGATGATGTTACATTAGATGTTGTGACTTTGGGTGACGGTAAAGTCAACTTAACAATGACTTTGACTTCTTTAGCGGGGTCAAACTACACGTTCATCGCGCCCATCAGTGTCAGTGTTCGTTAACGGAGTGAACCATGGCAGTTACCCCACAAGCGCTTGATGCATTGTCTGCCGAACTGGTTGCGGCGTCCATTGACGAAGTTAGCCAACGAATAGCAGAAGATAATCCTACGCTTGATGTTAGTCGTGGCGTCTTTTACGAATTACTTGTCTACTATCACGCATTGTTGGCGACTCGTCTCGATACACTCATTAATGACTATCGGCGAGCACGTAGTTTATTGGCACTGGAGCAAGATCCTGATTTGGCCGACACGGATTTGGTTGACGATGTATTATCCAATTTTCGACTGGAACGAAAAACTGGTACCGCAGCTACAGGCAGTGTTGCTATCATCCTGAGCAACAACATCACAGTGACGCTTGGGCGTAATACATTTTTTCAAGCTCAAGGTTTACGGTACCGCACTACGCAAGTTTATTCTGCTAAAGCTGAAGCTGCACAAGTTAATACTGCAACAGATCGGTTGATTACGCCAACAGCCGATGGGCGGTATATGTTTACGTTGGAAGTTGAGGCACTTGCCACAGGCGCCGAATACAACATTGAAAAAAACACACTGGTTGTTCCGGTCAATCCTCCACCCGCTTATGTGACTTCTTACGCAGTCACGGATTTTTCAGCGGGTACAACCGCTGAAACTAACACAGCTGTTTTAAAACGATTGCAAGAAGGTATTGCAGCTAAAACATTGTCCAACCGCGTGACTATGGCAGCTTTCTTAAGAAACATTGATGCCTACAGTCGGATCATTGGTACATCAATCATTGGCTGCGGTGACGCCGAAATGTTTAGGGACAAACATTCTATTTTCCCTGTTGCATTGGGTGGGCGCGCAGATTGGTATGTTCGCAGCGAGTATTTGCCTGTTACCGTGCAAAAAACAATAACCGCTGTTCGTTTAAGTGAAAATACAATCTCTGGTCAGCCTATTTGGCAATTTTCTATTTCCCGAGACACGGCACCCGGATTTTACGAGGTGCGCGCAATACGGCCTAAGAATGCCGCAGTGATCGCTGGTACATTGTTGTTGGTATCAGACACACGTGGATACGATCTTGGTACAGATGATTTTGTGCCTGACATTATTTCCGCAACCGAAGCTGCATATTCTCGGTATCAGACAGCTGTTATTAAATTTGCTGACACCACGCAAGATGCCATGACGTACAGCGCCGGAGCTACATTGGAATACGATGCCGACATTCAATACATGCCTCTGATTATGGAAGTACAGAACACGGTTAATTCCCGAGACATTAGGCATCACGGGGCTGACTGTTTGATTAAAGCTCCTGTGCCATGCTTCGTACAAATAAGTTTCACAGTTTACAAGCAATCCAACGAAACAGCACCTGACGTAGCCGACATTCAATTGGCTGTTTCAAGCGCAATTAATGCCATAGGTTTTGTTGGGCGCGTTTACGCTTCCAAGATTCAAGACGTCGTACACGGTTTCTTGCCTACGAACAGCAGCGTTGGCGCAATTGATATTTTTGGGCGCATCCGTTACCCCGACGGATCCAATAAGTACTTGCGGAATTCAGAGTTTATTCAAATTCCCGATGCACCCGAAAGTTTAGTGACATACCGCACAACACAATTTTTCTGTCGTACGGAAGACGTATTTGTCACAATTGAAACAGCGATTCCTGAAGGTTAAGTGAGGAATCAACAAAAGGCCTTGTTTTTCGTGTAATAATGTTGCACAACAGATTAGATTCTTTTGTATAGGGAGTATTTAATGCTCGTGCTCATACTGGCTCTTTGTGGCCAAAACATTGAAATGCCCGCAACGTTTATTGGTGATCCCGGTCAATTTATCGCCATACGGCCCACCAAAACCGATGGCAAAATCGTGCAATACTTTCCGCTTGACGCAGGACTGTCAGTATTTCCTGCCGCGTTGCTTAACGACACTACGGCGACAGTCGTTACAGCAGTGAAGGCAGGACGCTACAGGTTGTTGGCGTACACCGCATTAGGCGACAAGCCAAGTTTGCCAGTTATTGTCACTGTTGTTGTTGGCGACGGTAAGCCTGAACCAATTCCTGTTCCACCTGTGCCGCCGATGCCTGTTCCTGTGCCTACGCCAAAGATTGATGACGAGACGTACGGCCTTGGTACGTTTATTTACAAAAGTGTAGACGGCAGTGTTGCTGCGTCTGCGGGGCGTAAAGAAATAGCTGCGGCTTTTTCTGAAAACTTTAGGGTAACGGCTTCTCAAATCGGCGCAGGTACTTTGACGCAAGTCGCAAAGATTCTGCAAACAGTAACTGAGCAAAACGACGCAACATTGACCAATTTGACAGCTGACAAAGCTAAATGGGAAAAAAGTGCGGTAGCTTTGCAGGAAGAATTGCTTAAACTAAACCGGGACAAAAAACTGGTGAAGCCTGAAGATTTTCGTGTAGCATTCTTAGAACTTAGCAGCGGTTTTGCGGCACTGGCTGCTAAATAAGGAGAGTATGATGTCAATCATCGACGAGTATATCGACGGTACAACGAGGGGATGGTCGGAAGAGGGCGCAGCAGAAGAATTTGCTGGAATTAGAAGTACTTATAACTTTATACAAAATCGGTTAATACTTGAGCCCGGGCGCGCGCGTAAATCATCCAATTACAAAGCTGTGCGTAAGGCTTTAGACGGCAAGGACATTAAGAATATTCCCCAAGAAGTGGGCGATTGCGTTTCTTGGGGAGCTCGCAATGCCGCCGCAGTTACGGGTTGCGTAGATATCGTCGTCCGCAACGAGAGCGAGATTTGGAAAGACCCGTTTCCACCTTATTACTACGGCACATCCCGCGTGCAGGTCGGTAAAGGCAAAGCTGGTAACGGTGACGGTTCTTACGGTAGCTGGATGGCCGCAGCCGTAATGGCATATGGGACCATTTATTTTGGCGAAGACAAAGTGCCGCCGTACTCGGGATCTATCGCTCGGGCGTGGGGTAAGTCCGGTCCACCTGCTGGGATGCTAGACGTTGGCAAGAACTTCCTGATTAGATCTGCCGTTGAGATCAAATCATGGGAAGACGCTGTGACTTACAGTGTTAATGGTTACGGCATGACAGTCGCCAGTAACTACGGTTTCTCCATGCTGCCTGACTCTAGTGGTTTCCACCAACAGTCAGGTAAATGGGGACATCAGATGTGCATTCTGGACATCGATGACGAATGGAAAGAACCTTACGCAATTATTCGTAATTCGTGGGGTGATGTGCACGGAAAGCTTTACGACTTTTACGATAAAACCCAATTGCCTGCCGGTTGCCTACGTATTACCCGCAAGGCACTGGAAGGAATGATTTCATCCGGCGAAGTTTTTGCCTTCTGCCAATACTATCAACCTAAGTCACAGGATGTTGATGCTTCTTTGTTTAAATTGTGGAATAACACCAAGTAAGGAGTTTCTTGTGGATACTGCTAAGCTTCAAAGCATTGTTGATGTCATTTTTTCAGCAGCGGGTGAGTTCTTGCCCTTTCCTGCACGTTTAGTACTCAAGTTGCTGAAAACCATTGTGGACAACAAGGTAGTCCCACAGTTGGCAGCAAAGTTTCGTGCAGCTGAGTTGGCATACGCAGCACCTGATCAGCTCAGGTTTGTTGTACAGCAAATTATTAATCTTCTCCGAGACCAGCTTAGCGACTCAACGTTGCTTGCGTTGGTAGATTCATTGAGCACCTTTATCACCGGTGCGTTGCTTGATTTGATCTGGGAACGTTTGTCTCCTGTGCAAAACGACGCAATCGGCGCGCTTGATCAAACCAACATTAAGGCGGAAGCTGACGTGTTTGCTCGCTCCCTAATCTGGGAACATTTGGTTCCAAGAGAAGCTGATGTGATTGGTGCGCCTGTCAATTGAATGATAAGATGAAATAACGCTGTTCTAACGGGCGGCCCAAAGCCGCCCGTTTCTTTTCAGGAAGTCATCATGTCACTGCCGATTTATCCGAAAGATGACTTAGACGACTCATCCGTATTGTTAAATACTGTCGGTAATTTTTGGGCAGACTTGTTTGCACAATCCGAGCAAGTCAAATCATTATTTGTTGCTCGCGCTGCCCGCGATAAACAAATCACACAAAATTTTGATGAATTGTTGGCATCTGTTAGTCGTTTAAAACTTAAACCTTTACGCAAATTAGAATGGCATCTTTTGACGTTTGACACTGCACAACGCAATCAAACAATTCTTAACCGTACACGTTATGATGTCGGCACTAATACTTACGGACAAGGTGCAACGTACGGGCAAACACAGGCCTTGCAATACACAACGTATCCACTGCCCGCTAAATTAACTGTAGTGCCTGTGCTGAGTAACCGATTATCAGCAGCCAGCTACACGGCAATTAACGGATCAGATTACGTAGTGCAAGATGGAGTAATCCTTTTCTTGGAGGATCCTGCATCCGACGCAAACATCATTACAGAAGACGGTAAATTTACGTTGTGGGTCTTTGGTAGCGAATGGGACGAGCGTGATCTTTTCTATCAGTTTGGGTATGTCATTTCGCAAGAACAGAAATCGTCGCACACGTACCGTGATTTTATAAATGCTAATTACGATTCTATGATTGAGGGTACGTCCGCTCGTACTTTGGACCACCTGCTAGAAGCTTTCGCCGACGTACCGTTAGTCAAAACTAACGATGAAATTGTGACACAGATTTTTGATTTTCAGAATAAAAGCTGGGTGGTAACGGATAAAAATGTGTACGGGTATGCGCTTGGAGCCACGTTACTTGTCACAATAGGCGATCAGTTAAAACAAGGACAGTCTTTAACAAATACGTTGCAAATTTATGATTTTAATCGTGGAGAATTGCCTGATAGCGTTAAAGCGTTAGCTGTCGGGAAAAATTTCATGGTGTCTGGTATTTATCAAGACATTGTGTTTGAAAATAAAACATACGCAACTAATGTGTACACCAAAGACGACGGATACACAGCGTTTGAATTCCCCGTGCAAGGTAATCCCGGTGACGTTGAAAAGTTCTGGCAAGACACGCATGACCGAGGTGTAGCCGCAGGGGCAACCTTAGCAATGCTATTAGACAATCGCACCGTTAAAACAGGACAACCCGGGCTATTAGCACTTCCAGCAACAATTAATCCACTGTTGTTCCTGACTAGAAACATTTTGCGCAACAACTTTATACTGCTTGTACTTAGACCGTCGAAATTTGGCTCAAATGCGTTAAGATTAAACCTTACTTACGCGTTGCGACGTATCGTACCGCCGCACATTGGCGTAATGGTGCTTATTGCATTGGATGCCGAAACTGACCAGATTACGATGGACGGTATCAGTTCGACAGATGCGGGGCTCGCTGAAGAAGACGTATTGGTTTATTTTGGGAATAGTGTTGAAGAAATAATAGATGCCGCTACTTTGGTGAATGATCAGGATGTCACGATTCGACTAATTCAAGGACGCTGCGAATGACCACTGACAAGATCCAACCTCCTACTGGCATGGTACGGCTCCACAATGTAGAGCCAAATAAAATCACGCCTATTACGTCGTGGCAACCTAATACCGTTCTATACGAATGGGCAGCAATCGCTGCCCAATTGCTGACAACAGGTGAAAAACAATATCGCATTTCGGGTATGTACATCGAATACGAGAATGTGGCTTCCGCAGGAAATACAGTAGTTGTACCCAGTTACGGCAGAGAATCTTCGGCCGGTATCGCTTACTATAACGGGCTGATTAGTACTCCTAACCGAGATTACCTGCGCATACCGCTGGTGTCGGCGCAAGTCATCAGCACTGATGAGGTTGCGTATCCTAAAGGAAATCAGCCTGTATTCTTTGCGCAAACCACAGGTGTTGTCGGTGTACACGGACGGCCGTTCTCGGACGCCAGTAACAGTAAAGTTTTTGGGGCTGCACTCGTTGCCATCGTGGACGAAGCTGATGCTACGAGAGACTTGGTATTTAGCCGGTTCTATCTGTCAACCAGCTTGCAACAACTAAAGCTTGTTTCCAGCCAAATTGGTTTGGAATGGAAGCTTCAGTTGCGCTAAGGAGAACACCAGCGTGTTAAACGAATACATCAATTTCGTGCGCGACGGTGAACCCGTTTCAGCTGGTGTAACCAACCGGCCCACCGCACAACTTCAGCAAAATATTAATTATGTATGGGAAGTTTTAGGCGCATCTGGCGTTGGTTCAACAATTGTCATCCGCAAGACAGCTGTAGCTTCTTCTGTTAAAGTTGGACAACCTGTTTACTTCTCATCAGTAAGTCAAGTATTTGAGCAAGCCTTGTCCGCTGTTGCAAGCAATACCGTCAACGGACATGTCGTTGCAGCAGAATCAGCGCAAGTGTGGGGTGTCGTTCTTCAAAAATTGTCAGCCACTTCTGCCGACATTCTCGTATCAGGTTATTCGGCTTTGAACTTGAGTGAAGCCGTCACGGGTACCGTAACCGCAGGATTGTATTATTTATCGGGGTCAACTCCCGGCAAGCTCGTGAATACGCGGACACCCGTAACCATTCCCGTATTGCGTGCGGATGGTAACGGTAACGTGCTGGTGTTGCCGCAGTTTGCAGATTTCATCGACAGGCATGTGCATTATAAGTTTGATTTGGTATGTCAGCCCGCTGGTACTTACACGGAGCCTGCGCTAAACGCTCGACATAGTATTTCAGTACCAGATGCTACGTTGCCCGGTTGGTTACCCGCAGGACATGCCAGCTTTAATGGTACAGCTCCTGCCGGTGCCATGTTTGGGTATAACCTTGCGGCGCATCTCTCACTTAAAAATATTTGGCCTCCGCTCCCGGCGTCTGAAGCTTATTTAGAGTTTGATCGCGGCACCACGGGATTCACTGGCGTACCGATGGGCGAAACAGGTGCTTGTATTGTAGATCGTAACGGTATTTGGTGGATGTCAAACTGTTACAATGACGTACCGTGGCCCACTGCATATAACTCTCCGGGCTTTTCTATAAGTTTGTCGGATCCACCTGATGCCGAATGCCCACGCCGCACTCAAATGGCTATGCGCATTTGGTTTACTAAACCGTCATTTTCTACCGATGCTACTGTAGTTACTAGCCTTAAGTCTTTAGATCCGCGCCTTGTCATCACCTGCACAGACGGAACCGCAGGGTCTTTAGGTGCGTTAAATATTGACTTGGATCTTAATTTTTTAGCGACAACAGGTGCTACAGGATATCAGGTTCTTAAAGAAATTACAGGCAATTCATTTACGCAAGGACCTGTTTGTGAAGGTCTGTACACTTTAAGTTCTTCGGTATCGTTATCTAGTCCATCTCGTCGCCGTTTAGTAGTTGGCAGTGCCAGCAGTCCTTGGCTTTATCAGGGTCCTGTGGAGATCTCCGTGGTTCCGACTGAATCGCGGGAAATTGAAGTCCAATTAATACGTTTAGACGGCGTGGAAGAACAGTTTTACGAAGACGTAACTTATCTTGGTTTTCCTGCCGCAAGTGAAACGTCTATTAGGTGTAAATTGCATGTTCCGAGCTCAACTGGTTTTGTTTCACCTGTTATTTCTCTTAAGTTGCGTATTCTTGGTCGTGCCGTTGGAAATTTACCGAGTCTTACGGTCACGGCGCGACGATTGCCAAAGCCGGCAACAGGAGCGTCAGTAGCACTTCCTTTAGCCGCCAGTGAATTTCCTGTCACTATTGCTACGACAGCCACATTAGGCGCAAGTAATAAATATATTGACGTTACAAGCACAAGTTTTGCTGTTGCAGACGGCGATACCCTGTTATTTACAATTCAGCGCAGCGGAGATGCTTACGCTGGAGAAGTTGGTATTTTGCAAATGACTGGAATTTTGTCTGCATCGTAACAAGACAGGAGAATACTCATGCCTGTCGGCAATTGGAATTTAGAGTTTTTAAATCACAACAGTCAACG
>Ga0114980_10000979_pt1 | contig 20370 bp, 31 predicted proteins | sample S_140806_EF_Meta_FD_87018 | JGI IMG/M metagenome (GOLD analysis project Ga0114980, IMG submission 87018) | Freshwater microbial communities from Lake Simoncouche, Canada to study carbon cycling - S_140806_EF_MetaG | ecosystem: Environmental > Aquatic > Freshwater > Lake | place: Lake...
CGGCTTGCTTTCGAGGGCAAGGACACCTGCGGCGGTGGCCGCTTCGAGAATTTCCTTGGTGGGGTTGGCGCGGGCAAAGACAAGACGCGGACGACCGATGGCAGGCTTGATTTTGCCGATGGTGACGAGCGTGTTGTTGAAGGTCGCGTTGACATGCACGATTCCGCGCAGGACGTTCTTGCGAAGCTTCTTCTTCGGTGATGCTGATGCCGGGGTGGGCGTATTCATTGGTGTATCTCGTGATCTGTCGGTTCAGGCGGCGACCATTCGCGTGCCAGCGATAGGAGAACGAGTCTCCCAATCGCTGAGCGCGTGAATTAGCCCTTCACGCCCTTCTTGCCGGCGACGGTCTTCTTCTTGCCCTTGCGGGTACGCGAGTTCGAGCGCGTGCGCTGACCGTGCACGGGCAGGCTGCGACGATGGCGATCGCCGCGGTAGCTCTTGATGTCCTTCAGGCGCTGGATGTCCTGCTGGATCTGGCGACGGAGCGCGCCTTCGACGACGATCTTCGCGTCGATGATGCCCGCGATCGCGGCGACTTCCTGTTCCTTGAGGTCGTTGGTACGACGCTCCGGGTCGATGCCGACCTCGCGGAGGATGTCGAGCGCAACCTTCGGCCCAATGCCGTAGACGTAACGCAGGGAGACGCCAATCTTCTTCTTCTCAGGAATGTCGATACCAGCGATACGCGGCATGTCAGGCTCCGGTCAGCCTTCGCAGGAACGCTGCGAGGGCTTGTCTGTCTTGTTGCATCGAGCGGTTTACGACACTCGATGCGTTTGAATTCCGATGTATCCACCTCAGCTGATCGAGACGATCAGCATTTGGGGGAAGGGACGATTGTACCCAAATTCCCGCCCAAGTCAGCCTTGACGCTGCTTGAGGCGAGGATTCTTCTTGTTGATGACCAGGCGCTTGCCCTTGCGGACAACGATCTGGCAGTCACGGGTACGGCGCTTGATGCTTGAACGAACCTTCATGGTGAGTTCTCCTGTCTTTGGTCTGGCGTGCTCCATCGCGGTGGTGCGAGGGAGGGTTGTGTTCTCGGTCGTGCTTCCTTCAGTCGTCTGCCGCAATCAGTAACGGTAGATGATGCGGCCCTTGGTCATGTCGTAGGGGCTCATCTCGACGGTCACGCGGTCGCCGGGCAGGATGCGGATGAAGAACTTCCGCATTTTGCCGCTGACGTACGCGATGATCACCTGATCATTCTGGAGACGCACTTTGAACATTGCGTCTGGCAGAGCCTCGGTGACCTCGGCGTCGAGCGTGATCTTGTCTTCCTTCGCCATCTGTGATTCGGACCTGTATTCGGGGTTGGATTCTCTTGTCGGTTCTGGAGGAAGTGTTCAGCCGACGAGGGCCGAGGTGGCCCGCGCGACGGCGGAGGGTTGTACGAAGCTCGTGCCCGCGCCGAGAGCCGTGAGCACTTCGGCGCCGTCGCGGGTGACCGCGATCGTGTGCTCGACGTGGCAGCTGCAAGCGCCGGAGTTGACGGTCATGGTCCATGCGTCGGAACGCAGCGTGACGGCGGGATTGATCTGCTCGCCGCGGTCGTTGCGCGTCGGGCGCTCGAGCACCACCATTGGCTCGATCGCGAGGACCATACCCGGGCGCAGCGTGAAATCGCCGCGCTCGAGATACGACTCGTAGATGCTGCACGGAACCTGCGGCGGCTCGTGGAGATCGCGGCCGATGCCATGGCCAACGAAGTCGACAGCGACTGCGAAGCCCGCGTCGGTTGCGATGCGCTCGATGCCGCGCGCGATGTCGCTCCAGCGCAGTCCCGGACGAATCGCCGTGACCGCGTAGGCAAGCATGCGCTCAGCGCAATCGACGAGCGCGCGACGCTCCGCGGCGACGTTGCCGACGCACACGGTGATCGCGCTGTCCGCACACCAACCATCGACTCGCGCGCCAGTGTCGATCGCGACCACATCACCCGAGCGGATGACGCGGTCGCCTGGGACACCATGCACGAGTTCCTCGTTCACGGAGATGCAGGACGCCGCGGGAAACGCGGGACGCGACGCCGAGAGATCGGAGCCAGAGAGGTTCGAACCACGATAGCCCATGAACACCGGGCTTCCACCAGCGGAGGTGATCGTGTCGCGAATGACCGCGTCGATCTGAGCAGTGGTTGCGCCGACGACGCAAGCAGCGCGCGCGGCCTCGAGAGCCTTCGCCACCACCTGCCCTGCCGCACGAATGCCTGCGATGTCATCCGCAGAGCGGAGCACCATGGCGGCGCGAGGAGAAACCGCGGTCCCTCCCACTGCACTTCGGGAGGCACCGCGGTGGTTGCGCGCGCTGCGCTGCGGGGCGATGGTCGCGCCAGCGTTCATGTCAGCCGGTTCGACTCTTGATGCGGGGCGCCTTCGAGTCGTTCGCGCCCTGCGCGAGGAAACCCGAATAGTTCCGCATGAGGAGGTTCGCCTCGATGCGCTGGATGAGGTCGAGGCCGACGCTCACGACGATGAGCAGACCAGTGCCGCCAAGGAACTGCGACACGAACTGCGGGATGCCCATGCTCGCCGAGACGACGGTCGGGATCACGGCGATCGCGGACAGGAAGCCTGCACCGACGTACGTGATGCGCTCCATGACCGTCTCGAGGTAATCCGCGGTGCGCGGACCCGGACGGTAGCCCGGAATGAACGAACCGCTCTGCTTCAGCTGCTTCGACATGTCCTCGGGGCTGAACTGCACCGTGGTCCAGAAGTAGCTGAAGAAGAAGATCATCACGATCTCAGCGAAGATGTACGGGAACTTGCCGGACTGGAAGTTGATCGCGAGGAAGCTCGCGGTCGTCTGCCACCAGTCGGCGCTGTTGTCCTGGATCGCACGCGTCTGGAGCCACGCAAAGAGGCTCGACGGGAAGATCATCAGCGAGCTCGCAAACACGATCGGCATCACGCCGGCGTGATTCAGGCGCAGCGGCAGATACTGGCGCTGACCACCGTAGACGCGGCGCCCACGGGTGTGCTTGGCCTGCTGGATCGGGATGCGCCGCTGCGCGACGGTGATGATGATCGCGCCCGCGACGACAAAGATGAAGCCGCCAAGGAGCAGGATCAGTCCAATGGGGCTGAGCTTGCCAGCCTCCGCATTGATGGACGCATCGAAGTTGCTGAACACCCAACCCACGGCCTGAGGCATGCGGGCAAGAATGCCGCAGGTCAGGATGAGGGAGATACCGTTGCCGATGCCGTACTTGTCGATCTGCTCGCCAAGCCACATCAGGAACAGGCTGCCCGCGGTGAGACCAGCGATGCCGGCCGCGTAGAACACAACCAGATTGCCGCCGGACTGGAAGCCCGACTGAACAAGGTTCGACTGACGGAGGTAGCCGAGCCACATCATGCCCTGCATGAAGCAAAGCGCGACGCACGCGTACCGCGTGTACTCGTTGAGCTTGGTTTGGCCGGACGTGCCGTCCTTCTTGAGCTCCTGCAGCGGCTTCCACACCGTTCCAAGGAGCTGGAAGATGATCGACGCCGTGATGTACGGCATGATGCCGAGACCGAAGATCGTCGACTGCTGAAGGCTGCCGCCCGAGAAGATCGACGCGTAGTCGAGGATTCGACCGAAGCCCGAACCACCCTCACTGGCCTTCTCAGCGGCCTGCTTGAGCGCGCTCTGGTCGACGCCGATCAGCGGAATCACAAAGCCGATGCGGTAGATGGCGAGCAAGCCGAGCGTGAAGAACACGCGACGGCGCAGCTCGGGGATCTTGAAGATGTTCGCGAAGGCATTCAGCATCTAGGACTCGGATCTTCAGGTTCGGAGTGAAGCCGTGGGCAACGTACGTCTCGTACTCCGGCGGGCGCTGTCAGATCTCGTGAGAAGTCTTCGTCTCGTTACGTCGGGATCGTCAATTACTTGGCGAGCTCAGTGCACGAACCACCGGCGGCCTCGATCTTCGCCTTCGCGCTCGCGCTGAACGCGGCGGCGGTGACGGAGAGCTTCTTCTTGATGTCGCCGGTGCCAAGGACCTTGAGACCGATCTTGGTGTTCGGGATGAGGCCGAGCTTGACGAGCGCGTCGATATCGACGTGAGCGCCAGCCTCGAAGACCTTCTCGAGATCACGCACGTTGATCACGTAGTACTCGACTCGGAAGCCGTGGTTGGAGAAGCCGCGCTTGGGGAAGCGACGGGCGAACGGCGTGGCGCCGCCCGCGTAAGCCGGACGGCTCACCCAGCCAGCGCGGCTCTTCGCGCCCTTGTGACCGCGACCCGAGGTGCCGCCCTTGCCGCTGCCTTCGCCGCGACCGAGACGCTTGCTCCTCTTGTGCGGACCAACCTTGGCAGTGATGTCGTGGATCATCATGACTAGAGCTCTCCAGAACGGCGGCCGTTGCCACCGAATATCGCTTTGCTTTTCGATCAGCGGATCCGCGCTTCATGCGTGGGTTCCGCACTGACTTGTTTCGTTACGCCTCTGCTCGATCAGGCCGACGGAGCGGAAGGAGCGGGCGCGGCTGCCGGAGCGCCGCCGTCGCCACCCTCGGGACCACGACGACCACGGAATCCGCCGCCGCGAGGACCGCCGCGACCACCACGGCGATTCTCCTCGCCAACGGTGTTCTTCGGGGCAGCCATCTTCTCGCCGGCCTTGGTCTGCGGCATGAACGCCATTCCGCGCTTGATCGCCTCTTCGACGCCCGTCTCGGGGAGCGAGACGCCGCGAAGCATCTCGACCTGCTGACGGCTACGGAGCGTCTCGAGGGCGCTCATCGTCGCCTTGACGACGTTCTTCGGGTTGCTGGAGCCGTACACCTTGGTGAGGCAGTCCTGCACGCCGATCATGTCGAGCACAGCGCGCACCGCAGCGCCGGCGATGACGCCGGTACCGGGAGCAGCCGGCATGAGCTTGACGGTCGTCGCGCCGAAGCGGCCGACCACCATGTGCGGGATCGTCTTGGCCTGCAGCTGGAACGAGCTCATCTTGCGACGGCCTTCCTTCTGCGCCTTCTCGATGCTCTGCGGCACCTGGTTCGACTTGGCGTAGCCGACACCAGCGCGTCCGCGACGGTCGCCAACGACGACCATTGCCGAGAAGCTGAAACGGCGACCGCCTGCGACGGTCGACGAGGTGCGGTACACGCCGACGGTCGTCGACTCGATGGATGAAGTTTCGTCGATGATCTCTGCCATAGGTAGAACCAGTCTTCAAACTCCTCGCGCCATCGCGGCGGCGAGGATTGTTTCAATCGATCAGAACTGCAGGCCGCCCTCACGCGCGCCGTCGGCGAGCGCCTTGACGCGACCGTGGTACAGGTAGCCGTTGCGGTCGAACACAACCTTCGAGACGCCCTTCTCCTTCGCGCGCTGCGCGACGAGCTTGCCGACGGCCGTGGCCTCCGACATCTTGGCGCCATTGCCAGCGGCGCTGGCCTTGAAGCCCTTGTCCATCGTGCTGGCCGACGCGAGCGTCTTGCCGGTCAGGTCGTCAATGACCTGCGCGTACACGTGGTTGAGCGAGCGGAACACCGAGAGACGCGGACGATCGGGCAGGCCGAGGATTTCCTTGCGGATTCCCTGCTTGCGGCGGGACCGGCGGACGCGCTTGATGGACATTCGGTTCATGGTTTGCTGCCTTCTGTCTGAGTGGGGTCGGGGGGACTTCGTGGCGTCTCGGGACCGACGAGAACTTCGTCGGAGCCGTGATGCCTCACTTAGCCGCCGGTCGCCTTGCCCTGCTTACGGATGATGGTCTCGTTGACGTACTTGATGCCCTTGCCGTTGTACGGCTCCGGCTTGCGCTGCGAGCGGATGGCCGCGGCGAACTCACCAACGCGCTGACGGTCCGCGCCACTGATCGTGACGAAGATGCCGCCTTCGGTGGCGATGTCGACCTTCACGCCAGCGGGGATCGCCAGCGAGATGACGTTGGCGTAGCCGAGCTTGAGGTCGACGTTCTTGCCGACCACCTTCACGGAGTAGCCGACGCCGATGACCTCGAGCTTCTCCGAGTAGCCGTCGGTGACGCCCTTGATGCAGTTGTTGATGTTGGCGCGGGTGGTACCCCAGAACGCCTTGCGGTTGCCTTCGTCGAGCTTCGCCATGTCCGTGGTGCACACGATGTGGCGATCCTTCTCGTTCCAGGCGACGGTGATCTCAGGTCGGTACATGACCTTGAGGGTTTCACCCTTGGGGCCAGTGATGGCAACCTCGCGGGTGTTGGCGTTCACAGCGACCTTGCAGTTGCCGGGGACGATGATGGGCTTCTTTCCGATGCGCGACATGACTTGCTCCTGTCGGTCAATTCAATCTTGAAGGCACGACGCTGCTCAGCAGACCGTCGCGACGACCTCGCCGCCGACGCGCATTTCGCGCGCCTTGCGGTCGGACATGATTCCACGGCTCGTCGAGACGATCGAGATACCGAGGCCCTGCAGCGGGCGGGGAAGTTCACCCACCGGCGAGTAGGTGCGGCAACCCGTCTTCGACACGCGACGGATCTCGTTGATGATGTTCTCGCCGCGGGTTCCGTACTTCAGGTTGATGCGGATGATGCCCTGGCGGCCATCGGTCACGCAATCGAAGTCGGAGATGTAGCCCTCGTCCTTGAGGACGCCGGCAACGCCGCGATTGAGCTTGTTGCTGATCACGACGACGGACTTCTCGCGGTTCCGCACGGCGTTGCGGATTCGGGTGAGCATGTCGGCGGTGAGGTCTTGAACGGACATTTCTTTAGCTCCTGTCCCCTGCGCCACGCGCGGGGAGGGTGGATCGAATCAGTTGCTTGGAATTGGGATCACCAGCTGGCCTTGCGCATGCCAGGGATCATTCCCTGGAGCGCCAGCTCGCGGAGCTGGTGGCGGCAGATGCGGAACTTGCGATACACACCGCGCTTGCGGCCGGTGATCTCGCAACGGACCTCTGCTCGGCTGCTGAACTTCGGCTTGCGCTTCATCTTGTTGAAGGTACGCGTGCTGGCCATGTGGTTTGATCCGTCTTTCGTTTTCAGTCAGGTGCCCGGCCATGACTAGGCCGGACCGAGTGGTTGGTGATTACGCCTTCTTCGCCTTGCGCTCTTCGGGCTTGACGAACGGCATTCCGAGTTCAGCAAGGATGAAGCGGCTCAGCTTGGGGTTCGAGTTCTCGAACACGAAGGTGATGTGCATGCCGTGCGTGATCGTGGCGTTCGCCATGTTGATCTCAGGCCACACGGCCTGTTCGGTGAGACCGAAGGAGTACGAGCCGCCCTTGTCGAACGACTTGTCCTTCACGCCGCGGAAGTCCTTGATACGGGGGATCGCGAGGTTGATCAGACGATCCATGAAGTGCCACATGTGGTCGCGGCGGAGCGTGACCATGAACGCGGAGGGCATGCCTTCGCGAACGCGGAACTGCGCGACGGCCTTCTTGGCCTTCAGCATGATGGGCTTCTGACCAGTGATCGTCGAGAAATTCTTGATGAACTGGTCGCGCACCTCAGGCTTGAGCTTCGCATTGTCGAGGTACTTACCGATGCCGGCATTGACCACGATCTTGGTGAGCTTCGGGAGCTGGTGCTTGTTGGCGAGGCCGAACTCCGCGAGCGCCTTCGGACCGACGGAGTCGATGAAGGCCTGCTGGAGGCGGGGATAGTTGCGCTTGACGTGTGCCATGGATCGTTCTTTCTGCTGTGTCGCACGGATGCGCGACCTTGGCGATCTCACTCGTTGTCGCGGTCGGCGTCGCCTACCGCGGATGAATCAGGATCAATCACTTCTTCTTCGCTGCGCCGCGCGGACCATGGAGCTGGTGAAGCTCCTTGCCGCCACGGGCTGCAACGCGCGACTTCGAACCGTCCGGCTTCGTGACGAAGCGGACGCGGGTCGGCTTGCCGTCGACGACGGGGCTGACGTTCGAAGCGCTGATCGGGCCCTCTTCCTTGAGGATGGTGCCCTGCGGACGAGCCTGGGTCGGCTTGACGTGCTTGGTGCGGATGTTCGCACCCTTCACGATGACGCGGCTGCCGTCGTCGACGACCTGCAGGATCTCACCCACGACGCCCTTGGAAGCGCCGCTGGTGACCATGACGGTGTCGCCCTTGCGAATGTGGCGTGGCATGATTTAGATGACCTCCGTCGCGAGCGACACGATCTTCATGAAGTTCTTCTCGCGGAGCTCGCGAGCAACGGCGCCGAAGATGCGGGTGCCCTTCGGATTGCCGTCCTTGTCGACGAGAACGCACGCGTTCGAGTCGAAGCGGACATACGAGCCGTCGTCGCGGCGCGTCGGGTACTTGCAGCGCACGATCACGGCCTGGACCTTGTCGCCGGCCTTGACGTCGCCGTTCGGCAGCGCCTTCTTGACCGAGCACACAACGCGGTCGCCGATGCCCATGGTGAGGCGGGTGAAGCGGCCCGTGGCCGTCGAGGATCCGAGGACGCCGATGACCATGGCTTCCTTCGCGCCAGAGTTGTCGGTGACCTCGAGTCGTGATTCCTTCTGGATCATTGCTTGGCTCCATCGCCGGACACAGCCGGCGTCAATTGCAGTTCAACTAACTCAGGTGCCTTCGGGAAGGTTGAGTGCGCCACCCTCGGGGGCACGCTCGACGATGCGAATGAGCACCCAGGACTTGGTCTTCGAGATCGGGCGGCACTCGGCCACCTCAACGCGGTCGCCGAGATGCGACTCGTTGTTCTCGTCGTGCACCTGGAGGACAGTGCGCTTGCGCATGTACTTGCCGTACTTGGCGTGCTTGCCGGAGTAGGCAATCACGACCTTGCGGGACTTGTTGCGCTTGTCGCTCTGCACGACGCCGATACGGCGGGGAGAGGTCTCGGGAATGACGAGTTCAGTCTTCGTCGGCATGGTTCAGCTCAGTTCTTCTTTGCCTTCCGGGCGGTCTGCTCGGTCAGGACGCGCGCAAGATCCTTGCGTGCCTTGCCGATGCGGGAGTTGTCGGCGACCTTTTCAGTGGTCGTCTGGCAACGGAGATCGAAGAGCTCACGGCGGAGGCGCGTTGCCTCACCCTTGAGGTCGTCGGAGGAAAGCTTTCGTACTTCGGCGGGCTTCATGTGTAGCTCGTTGTTTTACAGCTCGGTTCTGCTGGTCAGTTCTGCTTCAGACTTACACGGCGATGCGGCGGCCGACGAAGCGGCACTTGACCGGCATCTTGTGGGCGATGCGGGCCATCGCCTGCTTCGCAAGATCCTCGGGCACGCCGGCGATCTCGAAGAGAATCGTGCCCGGCTTGATGCGTGCCGCCCAGTAGTCCACGTCGGCCTTACCGGTACCCATTCGGGTTTCCAGCGGCTTCTTGGAGATCGGCTTGTCGGGGAAGACCCGGATGAAGATCTTGCCCTGACGGCGGAGGAAGTGCTGCGCCGCGATACGACCCGCGTCGATCTGGCGACCGGTGAGCCAGTGCGGCTCGAGGGTCTGCAGACCGTAGTCGCCGAAGGCGACGTAATTGCCGCGCGTGGCATTGCCCTTCAGCTTGCCGCGCTGCTCTTTGCGGAACTTGACTCGCTTTGGCATCAGGTTGGACATAATGAGTCCTCAATCGCTGTCTAGGTTTGCTCGAGGTTGGAGTGGTCCAAGCCTCGTGATGTATCGAATCTGACTTAGCGCCTACCGCGCGCGCGGGCGCGGCCACCGGCTGCGCTCGAGTGCGTCTGATCTTCGTCGTGCTCGGTGTAGAGGCCCTTGAAGACCCACACCTTGACACCGATCGAACCGGTCGTGGTGAAGCTCTGCGCCACCGCGTAGTCGACGTTCGCCTGGATCGTCGACAGCGGGATGGAGCCGAGGCGCGTATCGAGCGTGCGGCTCATTTCCGCGCCACCGAGACGGCCGGCGAGGAGGATGCGGATGCCCTTGGCACCGTTCTGCATCGAGCTCTCGGCGCGCATCTTGAGAACGCGGCGGAAGTTCGCGCGCTTCTTGAGCTGCTCGGCGATGCTCTCGGCGATGAGCTTGGCATCGAGGTCGGGGTTCTTGATCTCGACGACCTTCAGCACGACCTTGCGGCCGGTGAGAGCCTGGAGATCCTTCGTGAGCTGCTCGATGCCGGCGCCGCGGAGACCCACGACCTGACCCGGGCGGGCAGTCTTCACGATGACCGTGAGCTCGTCACGCGTACGCTCGATGAGCACATCGCTCACAGCCGCGAAGGGCGGCGTGCGGTTGAGGCGCTTGTCGACGTACTTGCGGATCTTGTAGTCCTCGACGAGGAGCGCGCCGAAGAGAGCCTTCGGTGCGAACCAGCGAGAACGGTGAGCCTCGGTGATGCCGACGCGGAAACCGAACGGATGGACCTTCTGTCCCATAGTGAATCTCCGGAGCGGTTAGGCTCCGCGCTCCTCGACGGCAATGTGAATGTGGCTGGTGCGCTTGCGAATCGGGTGCGCGCGGCCGCGGTCCTTGGGCTGGAAACGATCGAGGGTCGGACCCTCGTCGATACGGGACTCGCTCACGACGAGCTTGGTCGGATCGGCGTTCTTCTCCTCAGCGTTGGCAATCGCGCTCTTGAGCACGACGGAGATGAAGGCAGATCCGCGCTTCTTCGAGAAGTCGAGCGCGGTGAGGGCCTCGTCGACGCGCTTGCCGCGGATCATGTCCGCGACGAGGCGCGCCTTGCGGGGCGCGATACGAGCAAATCGGTGGCTGGCCTGGTACGCCATGGGTGGTTACCTCGTGAGGTCAGGACGCTTGCGCGTCAGACCTTGAGTTCTTCCTTCTTGTTGGTGTGGCCGCGGAACGTGCAGGTGTGGGAGAACTCGCCGAGCTTGTGGCCGACCATGTCCTCGGTGCAGTAGACGTCAACGAACTGACGGCCATTGTGCACCTGGAAGGTGAAGCCGATGAACTCGGGGACGATCGTGCAGGCGCGCGCCCAGGTCTTGATGGGAGTGCGCTTGGTGCTCGCCTCTTGCTTCTGCACCTTGCGGTACAGGCTCTCGACGACGTATGGACCCTTCTTGAGCGAACGAGACATGGTGTGTTCTCTGCTGGTTCTCGCCGCACTCGCGGCGTGGATCTGACGGACTTTGCAATCTCACTTGGAGCATCCGGACAGGTCTTGCCCGGACGCGAATCAAAGCTTGAGCTGGCCGTAGCGCTTGCTGCGGCGACGACGGATGATGCGCGAATCGCTGGACTTGCCGTAGCGACGCGTGCGTCCGCCCTTGGCGAACGTACCGGACGAGTTCGAAGGCTCGCGGCCGCCCTTGGACACCGAGCCACCGCCGTGCGGGTGGGTGTGGTGGCTCATGGCGATACCACGGGTCGTCGGACGACGGCCCTTCCAACGGTTACGACCAGCCTTGCCGAGAACGACGTTGGCGTGATCGGCGTTGCCGACTTCACCGACGGTCGCGCGGCACTCCATCGACACCTGGCGGATTTCACCCGACGGGAGAACGATGGTGGCCCAACGGCCTTCCTTGTTGGTCAGTCGAGCGTACATGCCCGCGCCACGGCAGAGACGGCCGCCGGCTCCGGCTTCCATCTCCACGTTGTGGAGCGGCATGCCGGTCGGGATGTGCTTGATCGGCATGCTGTTGCCGGGCTTCGGATCGACCTGATCCGGGGAGCTGATGATGGTGTCGCCAGCCTTCAGGCCCTTGGGCGAGAGGATGTAGCGAAGCTCACCGTCGGCATACTTGAGCAGCGCGATGTGCGAGCTGCGGTTGGGGTCGTACTCGATGCCCACGACCGTAGCAGCGATGCCGTCCTTGTTGCGACGGAAGTCGATCTTGCGGTAGCGGCGCTTGTGACCACCGCCGCGGCCGAGGATCGTGATCTTGCCCTGGACGTTGCGACCGGAACCACGGACGAGCGGCGCGAGGAGCGACTTCTCGGGGGTCTTCTTGGTGACCTCGGAATGGAGGTTCACCGACGCGTTGCGGCGGCCGTTGGTGGTTCGCTTGTAGACTCGAATTGCCATTGGAGTATCACCTCAGGCTCAGAAGAGCTCGATCTTGTCTTCGGGGTGGATCTTGACGACGGCGCGCTTCCAGGTCTTGCCTGCGACGAAGCCGTACGAGTAGGCGCGGTTGCGGAGCTGGCGAACTTGCGTTGCCACGCCCACGACGCGCACCTTGTAGAGGGATTCAACGGCGTTCTTGATGTCGGTCTTCGAAGCGAGCTTCGAGACTTCGAACGAGAAGCGGTTGTAGTTGCCCGATGCCCAAGTGGCCTTTTCGGTCACGAGCGGACGAACGATGACGTGAATCGGGTCCATCAGACGGCCTCCTTCTTAGCCTTGGGAGCCTTCGGGGTCTTGGCGGTGGTCTTCGCGGGAGCCGCGGCCGGCGCATCGTTGCCTTCAGAACCCGCGTAGCAGGTCTCGTCGAGGAACGACATCAACGCAGCCTTGTCAACCACCAGGTAGCGGTGGTTGAGCATGGAGAACACGTTGAGCTGGTCGATGCGGCAGACATCGACGCCTGCGACGTTGCGCGCCGAGAGCATCGCGTTCTGGTTGGACTTGTTGGTTGCGACGAGGCAGGTGCGGTCGATGCCGACCGACGCCATCATCTTCGCGAACTCGGAGGTCTTCGGCGCCTTGAAATCAAGGGCTGCGAAGCACTTCACCTCGTTGTCAACGAGCTTCGCGAGAAGCGCGTTGCGGTTCGCCAGACGACGCATCTTCTTGGGGAGGTCGTGGCGGAAGTCCTCGCGGGTGCGGGTCTTCTTGAACGCCGCACCACCACCCTTACGGATGGGGGTACGAACGGCGCCGGCGCGCGCGTTGCCGGTGCCCTTCTGCTTGAACAGCTTGCGGGTGGAACCTTCGATGTCGCCACGGCTCTTGCTGCGAGCAGAGCCCTGACGCTGGTTGCCGTGGGTGATGACGTACGCCTGCTTGAGGAGCGCGTGACGGATTTCGCCGCCGAGCGTCTGCTCGTCAATCTTCAGGGAGTCAATCTTCTTGCCGCTGGAATCGTAAATCGGCAGATCAATCATTGTTTCGCCTTCCGCGGGCTTTTGCCCGCGTCTTCGCCTCATCCTCTGCGTGCCTGTTGTTGGTGGCACGGAGCAGGAATCGACTTGGTGAATTCTTCAGGATGACCGGAGTGTTCCGGTCAGCCGTGAAATCTTGTTGTCGCCAGCCGGTTCCGAAACTCGGCCTTGCTGGCTCTCGAGCACCCCTGCGGGCCTCGAGACATGGAACTGTTTCACCTCGCACTCCCTACGGCTCCCGCGCCGCAGGGTCAACTGACACTCACACAATCACTTCTTCGCGAGCTTCTTCGACTTCCTCTTGAAGAGGCGCGTCGCAGCGCGGATGAAGAGGTAACCATCGTTTGCGCCGGGAACCGGGCCCTTGACGAGCAGCAGGTTCTTCTCGGCATCAATCTTGACGACATCCAGGCTGCGCACGGTGACGCGCTCGTTGCCGAGCTGACCGGACATGCGCTTGCCCTTCTTGATCTTGGCGCCGTGACCACGGTCGGTGCCGTGGGAGCCGATGCTGCCGCCCGTGCGGTGCTTGCGCTCGGTGCCGTGCGTGGCCGACATGCCCTTGAAGTTGTTGCGCTTCATGTTGCCGGCGAAGCCCTTACCCTTGCTCGTGCCGATGACGTCGACATACGCGGTGCCCTCGAGGGCGGTCACGTCGAGCGTCTGGCCAAGCTGGAAGGCATTCGCGGCGGCGTCGTCGGTGACGCGCATCTCGCGGTGGACGCGCTTCGGAGCCGAACCCGCCTTGGCATCGTGGCCAATCATCGGGATCGTCGAGTTGCGCGCCTTCATGTCGTCGAAGGCAATCTGAATGGCGGCGTATCCGTTGCGATCGGAGGTCTTGACCTGCGTGACGACGCAGGGACCGGCTTCGATCACGGTGACGGGGATGTTCTTGCCGTCTTCGAGGAAGTATCGCGTCATGCCGATCTTGCGACCGAGGATGGCGATCTTGCAGGGCTTGTTGCTCATGATTGGCTTCGTTTCTCGTGGTTTCTGTCAGGGGTCCGACGCAGGGCGCCGTACATGACACTCGTGGTTGGATCGCTTGAAGGACCGTCCTTCGCGCGGGTGCCCCAGTGAAGGGGCGATGGTTCAGGCCTTGATGCGGAGGAAGACGCCGGCCGGCACGACGAGGCGCTGAAGCGCGTCGGTGGTGCGGTGGTTCCAGTCCGTGATGTCGATCACGCGCTTGTGCGTGCGAATCTCGAACTGCTCGCGCGACTTCTTATCGATGAACGGCGAACGGTTGACCGTGTAGATCTCGCGGCGCGTCGGCAGCGGGATGGGACCCGCGACGCGAGCGCCGGTGCGCTTAGCCTGGTCGACAATCTCGCGCGCCGAAGCGTCGAGAGCTTGATGGTCGTAGGCCTCCATGCGAATCCGGAACTTGCCGCCAGTCATTGAGTGTCGCCTCGTTCTTCTTGGTTTGCTTCGGGTTCTATCCGGCTTGCGTGTCGTGCGGCGCTGGGCCGAATGACGCGGAAACCGCGGGAAATCACACTGTTTTCGCTGACTTGCCAACTCGTCTTCGCTCGCGATACTGCTGCGCGATGCACCGACGATCACACCTCTCGGCAGCAACGCCGAAGAGGTGCGAATCGGTGAAGATAGCAAATCCGCCAATCCTGTCAATGCGACAAGAGCGTGCGACACCGATGGTTCGGTCAGTTGATCGTTATAGGGCACGTTCCAAATTCGAGATTCAAGTCGCACGCGTCCGGCGTGCGCGCCATTGAAGCAACCGTCCTTCGACCTGCGTGCGGCAAGCCCGTAGTATCCGCGCCGTGAACAACAAGCACGTGATCGCAGCGCTTCTGACCCACGCAAGCATCGTGGCCGCCCTCGGGCACGCGTCGCACGCGGAAGGCTCCCCGCTGCCGCAATTGCTGGCGGCTGAGGTTGCGGGAGAGTTCTCGGTCGTTCTTGCCCCGCCCGCTGCGCCGAAAGCCACGCCCGCGCAGCAAAAGGCCACGCCCGCCCCCGCGGATGGGCTCGCCGAAACCCCGCTCGAGGCGGATCTGCTGGCCTTCAGGATGCGCGTCCCCGTGGGGACAAAGGTGCGCGTCGAGAAGCTGCCGGTCGCCAACTACCTTCTGGCGGACGGTGCCGACGAACCCGCGTGGCGCGCCCGCGCCTCGGCGCTGCGCGCATCCCGCGCGGGCACGACGGCAAAGAGCCAGTGCGAGGACTACCTCGCTGACCTTCGCAAGCGCGACCAGAAGTTCGACGAGCTCGTCAACCAGCCGCTGAAGATCGCCGGCAGCGATGCACACCTCGTCTACATCGGCGTGCCGCTCGAAGGCGGCACCCGAGGCATCATGGGAAACCTTGTGATTTCCCGCGGCCCGGACGACTTTCTCGTGTTCTCGATCATCATGCTCGACGCGGAGTTCGACAAGTCGCGCGCGCTGCTCGAGCGAAGCTTCGCGACGCTCGAGTTCCAGGATCGCGCCAAGGCCGTCGCCGAGAGCAATGAGCTGCTGCTCAGGGGATCCGACCTGCTCGCGAAGATCACGCCCGACGTCCTGCGCGCGACGATCGACCCGCAGCCGCGCGTGTTCCGCATGTGGAGGCCCGACGAAAGCGCCGCGAAGAAGGACTTCGGCTACCTCATCATCCGCGTGCGCGAAGGCCGTCGCGGCGAGGTCGACGCTTCCAAGGATCCGAAGAAGCTCAAGGGCGAGGACGAGGAGCTTGGCATCCTCGCATCAGCCGACGCACGCGTGATCGCGAACGACGACCCGACGCACACGATCGACGTGCAGAGCCGCTATTTCATGCGATGGGACCGCGCGAGCGAATCGTGGTCGATCCGCACGACCGAGCGTCAGAAGCGCGCGTCGCGTTCGAGCGCGCAGACGGGCATTCGCCTTGCGCCGACGGCCGGCGCGCCGCGCCCGGTGCTGCAGGTGATCACCGCGAGCCGTGACGGAATGACGCGCGAGCCGCTCGAATGGCCGCTGCCGCCCGTGTACCTGTCGCAGGCGGAGCTGCTCGTGCTCGGTGAACTGCTGCCGCGCGATCCCAAGCAGCCCACGATGGAGTTCAAGGACTACGCGTTCGACCAGCGCGACCAGAAGCTCCCGCAGCGGCGCGAGACGTGGTCGCGCATCGAGAACGGCTGGCGGCTCGAGACCCAACAGGGTTCGTCGCCCGCGAAGATCGTGCAGGAGTTCGACGCGCGCGGCAAGCGCGTGCGACGCACCGACGCGGACGGCTCCGTCACGGAACTGATCGCGCTCGAGGACCTGCGCACCCTGTGGAAGTCGAAGGGATTGCCCGTCGAATGACGCGCGCGCTCGCAGCCGCCCTCCTGCTCGTCACTTCGCTCTGCGCCGGCGGTTGCGCCGACGCGCGCACCGCGACGGGCGCGCAGCCTGACGCGACCATCATGCCCGCGTTTCGCGCGGGACCGGTACGCCCGACCACGCAGACCGTGGGCGCCGGCGAACTCCTTCGCGCACCTGGATCGCTCGCGCGCTACCGCGTGATCGGCGGCAGCGATGTCGGCGGCGTCCTGGAGGAGCGCGTGACGCGCGAAGCCGACGGAAGGCTCGCGCTCACAAAGTCGCTGATTTCAGCGGGAAAGCCTGCGAAAGCGATCGAGCGGCTGCTGCTCGTCGAGGAGCCGGACGGCGCACGCACGCTCCGCGAGGTCGAGACGTTCTCGGAGGACTCGCGCAGCCTGTTCGACTCGGGACTCGCGTTTGCCGCAGCCGTGCTCGCGCCGGGCACGCCGCTTGAGGGTCGTTCGCCGATGCGGGTGCGCACGCTCGGGTCGAACACCGCGCGCGCCAAGGGCGACGCCACGCGATCGCTGCGCATCACCGGCGAATCCGACATCGAGATCGACAACGCGAAGTGGACCGCGATCGTGATCGACTTCGAGTTCGTCGCGTCGCTCGACTCCGCGAAGGCGCGCGTCACATCGACGATCTACGTCGTGCCCGGCCGCGGCGTGGTCGCGGAGTCGCGCGAGGAGAAACTGCTCATCATGGGAATCTTCCCGCGCAACTCGAGCGAACGCACCGTGCTGGAGACCGTCGAGCTTCAAGGTCCCGCGCCAGCACCCGCAACTGAGCCCGCGAAAGCAACGGCGTCGAACTCATGAACCGCAGCCCGAACAGCACCCTGCCCCGCATCCTGATCGCGATCCCCGTCTTTAACGAGGAGAAGTCGGTCGATCGCGTGCTGACCGAGGTCACCCGCCACGCGGCGGCGTTCGGCGGCGAGATCCTCGTGATCGACGACGGCTCGACCGACTCGACGCCAGCGATGCTCGCCAAGCATCCCGTCGAGGTCATCCGCCACGGCAAGAACCGCGGCTATGGCCGCGCGATGCAGGACATGCTGGAATGGGCTGATTTCCGCGGCTACGACTGGGTGATCTCGATGGACTGCGACGAGCAGCACGAGCCCGCGAGCCTGCCCGACTTCGTCGCGGCGATCGTGCGCGGCAACTCCGATGTCATCTCGGGCTCGCGGTACATGGACGAATCGCTGCCGGGCGATCCCGCTCCCGAGGACCGCCGCCGCATCAACGCGCTGCTCACACGCGAGCTCAACGAGCGCCTGTCGCTCGGGATTTCCGATGCGTTCTGCGGCTACAAGGCGTATCGCGCGCATGTCTGCGCGAACCTCAGACTTGGTGTCACGGGCTACGACTTCCCGATGCAGTTCTGGGTGCAGGCGTGCGCCGCGGGCCTGCGGGTCGAGGAAATGGCGGTGCGCCGGATCTACGTCGACATGACGCGCACGTTTGGCAACGGACTCGACGAGCCCAATCGGCGCCTCGCGACGTACCGCGCCACGATGCATGCGGAAATCCAGCGCTGCGCGAGCAGGCTGCCCGTGCGCGCGATGGAAGGGATCGCATGAGCTGCGGAGCGCGCGTGTTCGGCCGCGACCTTGCGGTGTGGCGCAACGAATCACGCGCGGCGCTCGGACTGCCCATCGACCGCTTCGTCGTGATGACGGGGCACCAGGCGGGTATCTGGCACGCGGGAATCGCCGAGAAATTCGTCGTTGGCGCGCAGCTCGCGGCCGCGCACGGCGGCGTGCTCGTGCATGTGGTGGTCGACCATGATCTCAACGACGCCTCGCTGGTGGCCTTCCCCGCGCTCGTCGATGGAGCGCTTGCGCGCCTCGCGCTCGAGCGTTCGCCGCGTGCAGGAACGGGTGCGCCGAATGCGCTACGCAAGCCGGTACGCACCATGCGCCCGGAACGCGCGCACGAGGTGCCGAGCGAGATCGAACCCGCGCTGGCAGCCATCGAGCGCGCGATCGCGGCCGAGCGCGGCCGCGAGAATCTCGCGATGCAGATGGCGCACGCGGCGAACGCGTTGCTGACGCCGCGCGCGCGCGTCGATCTCACGATCGCCGCCACCGCGATCGCGGCGACGGAGTTCGCCCGCGCGATGCGGGCGAACTTCGCGCCCATGCGCGACACGTACAACGCGTCGATCGCGGGCGAGCGGATCGCGCCGCTCGCGGCGACCGAACTCCCGTTCTGGAGGCTTGATCGCGCGGACGGATCGCGCGCAACGCTTTCCGCGGGCGAAACAGCCGATCTCGTCGCGCCGCGCGCGCTGACACTCACCGCGATCGCGCGGCTCCTGCTCTGCGATGTCTTCATTCACGGCACGGGCGGCGCGCGCTACGACCTCGCGATGGAACGCTGGATCGGCGCCGCCCTCGGCGACGAGGCGCGCGCGGCGCTCGCGCCCATGATTGTCGCCACGGCCACCAAGCACGCGCCGATCGCGCGCTTCGTGCCTCCATTCGACGCCGGCGCGACGCCCGCCGCGCTGCGCGCGCTCGAGCAGGATCCATTCGGCGACGCTGGCGCGACGAAGCGCGCGATGCTCGCAGCGATCACCGGCTCGCGCGCGGAGAAACGGGCCGCCTTCCTCGCGATGCGGCGCCGGATCGTCGAAGCGCGCGCCGCGCGCGCACCGGAGCTCGCCGAGCTCCGAAGCCGCATCGCCGCCAATCGCGGGGCGCTCGCTGCGCACGCGCTGGCAAGCGATCGGAACTGGCCGTTTCCGATGGCGCGATCCTGACGACCCTCGAGGCCGAAGGCGATCGACGCCCGAATTCCTCGCGAACGCGCAAGGCCCTCTCCCCGCGGCGACCGAACCAGCGTCCCAACGCGATGCATGCGCATCAATGCCGCCGGACGCACGGAGCGCGGGCTTCTGATAGCGTGACCCAGCCGCGGTCGGTGATTCGCGGCTGAACCAGCAAACCCACGGAGGTCGCGAATCATGCCGAAGTTCGTCATCGAGAGAGACATCCCAGGCGCCGGCAAGCTTTCGCCCGCCGACCTGCAGGCGATCTCTCAGAAGTCCTGCAGCGTGCTGCGCGGCATGGGTCCGCAGATCCAGTGGGTGCACAGTTTCGTGACCGACGACAAGGTCTACTGCGTGTACATCGCGCCAGACGAGGCGGCCGTGCGCGAGCACGCGAGCCAGGGCGGATTCCCCGCGAACAGGATCTCGCGCGTCGTCACCATGATCGATCCGACGACCGCAGACAAGTAGCGTGCCCGCGCGGAGAAACGGGCCGCCTTCCTCGCGATGCGGCGCCGGATCGTCGAAGCGCGCGCCGCGCGCGGACCGGAGCTCGCCGAGCTCCGAAGCCGCATCGCCGCCAATCGCGGGGCGCTCGCTGCGCACGCGCTGGCAAGCGATCGGAACTGGCCGTTTCCGATGAGCCTCGGCTGAGCGCGACGGGGCCGTCCATTCCGCCCCGTGCATCGGCGTGGCCGGGATCGAGGCGCGTGCTTGCCTTTCCGCGCCCATTTTTGGCCTGCAGATGTGGCGGCCGCATGGGCTCGTGCCTAGCGTCCGCCTCCCTGCCCCAGGGGAACCACGCAAATCGGATTGGAAAGAAAAGAAGTTTTTGCCATGCATCTCCTCATTCGGTCCATCTATTCCGACTCCGGCCCGAGGCTGCTGCTTGGGGTCTTTCGCACCAAGGAACTCGCCGAGACCGCACGGCGCGAGTATCTCGCGACCGTCATGCACGGTGGCGCGGACCCGTGGGAAGATGGAGATCAGGACAACCCGAGATCGTCGGATGACGACGTGATCGTGCGATCGAACCTCGAACTGATCGGCTGCGATGCGGCCATCGACCGTGTGTTCGTCGTGGGGGCCTCTTTCTATGGGCAAGGCGAGATCATTCGGGGGTTCCTTGCGATCACTGGCTCGAGGGCCGCAGCCGCGGAGCACGCAGCCAAGGTGGCGGCGGAGAACGCCGGCGATGACTTCTTCACCGGTACCGAGATTGTCGCCGTTCCGCTCGACACGCTTTCCATCAATCCGAACGGCTATCACGGCGAACGCGCCTGAAGCAAGAGTCCCTGAAGCAAGAGTCCCTGAAGCAAGAGTCCCTGAAGCAAGAGTCATGGGCTTCCCGATTCCAAGTCCAGTAGACGCAGCCACCGATGAACA
>Ga0114980_10000985_pt1 | contig 20328 bp, 16 predicted proteins | sample S_140806_EF_Meta_FD_87018 | JGI IMG/M metagenome (GOLD analysis project Ga0114980, IMG submission 87018) | Freshwater microbial communities from Lake Simoncouche, Canada to study carbon cycling - S_140806_EF_MetaG | ecosystem: Environmental > Aquatic > Freshwater > Lake | place: Lake...
AAAATAGTATGAATAGATGCAATTACTTCAAAGGCTATATCTCCCAAATTGACTTCCTCACCATCTTTTTTATAAATAGTTATTTCTGCCGAAGGTTCTATGTAAAGAAAAATATTTTGAGCAACATCTATTCCTGCTAAAATGCCTTTTTCTTTTATGTTAAGAATTGCTTTGCCTTTTTTATCTGCAGGAATGCAACTTAATGTGGAGTGGTCTCCATCCCGAACATCTTCTTCTAAAGCCGTTTTAATAAATGAGTTAAAATCCATTTTTCAAAAGTAAAAAAAGCAAAGCAAAAAAGCACGATTACTTTTCAAAACGAAGTTCTTTTAAGAGATAATTTCCTTTTTTGATAATAAACAACAAGTAAACTTTATAAATTCCATTTGAAGTGTAAAGATTACCGATATTAAATTTAGTATTGTTACTTTGAGATTTTCCTCTTTGCAATGGTATATAATCTTTGGGTTCTATTTTATTTAAGAAATTTTGAATGATAACCAACGCTTGTTTTTTAGAATAAGTATTGGTGTTGTCAGAAAAAGTAAGATCTACGGTCTTGTCTAAAAACACCCCCATATTTCTCGTGTCGCCTTTTTTCAAAGCAGTTGAAATAGTGCTCAAATAATCCTGAGCAACTAAATTTGTCTGCATAAAAATTAGCAATAAAATAGTCAGAAATTTTTTTCGGATTAGTAGGTCAGAAAATATTTTTGATTGTAACATCAAGTGAATTAACAAGTTATGGATTGTCTAAAGTGCGAATATATTTCATAATTTTGCATTTATGACAAAAAAGAGCATGATAATCATAATGGATGGTTGGGGACATGGCAAGGTTAATTCTTCAGATGCGATACAGCATGCCAATATCCCTTTTGTAAAATCATTATATCATCAATATCCCAATGCAGAACTCATTACTTGTGGTGAGGCGGTTGGTTTGCCAGAAGGTCAAATGGGAAACAGTGAAGTAGGACATTTGAATATAGGTGCTGGACGCATTGTCTATCAGGAGTTACAGAGGATTAATGTAGCTATCAAATCGGGAGAATTAGCCCAAAATGAAGCTTTTAATTCCATGGTCAACTTCTGTTTAGAAAATAATAAAACGCTTCATTTAATTGGTTTAGTGAGTGATGGGGGAGTCCATTCTCATATCAATCATTTAAAATCTATTTGTGCAATTTGTGAAAATAAAAAATTGGTTAATGTGGTTATTCATGTATTCACAGATGGTAGAGATACGGATCCAAAAAGTGGATTAGCCTATGTGAAAGAACTAGAATCCTATTTAAAAACCTCTGTTGGTAAAATTGCCAGTGTTACCGGTAGATACTATGCAATGGACAGAGACAAGCGATGGGATAGAGTAAAATTAGCTTATGATGCTTTAGTGCACGGAGTGGGTGAAAAATCTACAGATATACTTGCTTCTATTGAAGCATCCTACACTGAAAATATTACGGATGAGTTTCTTAAGCCAATCATAGCAGTTGACGAAACCGGTCACCCTATAGCTACTATTCAAGATGGAGATGCCGTTTTATGTTTTAATTTTAGAACAGATCGATGTAGAGAAATTACAGAAGTCTTAACGCAACAAGCTTTTCCAGAACAAAATATGACCCCATTGAATTTATGCTATACTACCTTAACTGAGTATAATAAAAATTTTAAAAATGTGCAGGTTATTTTCAAAAATGATGATTTAAAAAATACCTTAGGTGAAGTTTTAGAAGCCAATAATAAAACTCAAATTAGAATTGCTGAAACAGAAAAATATCCTCACGTAACCTTCTTTTTTAGTGGTGGTAGGGAAAAAGAATTTATTGGTGAAAAACGCTTAATGGCTCCATCTCCTAAAGAGGTTGCCACGTATGATTTAAAGCCCGAAATGAGCGCCCTGCAGATTACCGAATTAATTTTACCGGAAATCAAAAATCAAACGGCCGATTTTATTGTATTAAATTTTGCCAATGCAGACATGGTAGGTCACACAGGTGTTTGGGAAGCGGTTATTAAAGCCGTGGAAACGGTAGATGCTTGTGTAGAAAAAATTGTAACAGAAGCCTTAAAGCAAGATTATACCATTTTCTTAACTGCTGATCATGGCAATAGTGATTATATGATCAATGAGGATGGAACCCCTAATACAGCGCACACGTTGAATCCTGTTCCATTATTTGTAATTTCTAATGATTCTGTTGGTCAAGTTAAAAATGGTAAACTAGGTGATTTAGCTCCCACTGTTTTACACCGGATGGGTATTACAATTCCTAGTGAAATGACCGGTAATGTATTGATTTCCTGAGCTATTGATGCAACTTTTAAACCCAGTGGTATGGTGATAACAATTTTAAATTGTTTAAAAAAATACCCTATCAATAATCACAACGATCCAACAACTGACAACTAACAACTTACAACTATATTTGCAGTATGAGTTACTCCTCTCTTGAAAATTGCTTGTTAGATTTAGAAAAAAATGGACACTTACTTCGTATCAAAGAAGAAGTTGACCCTCATTTGGAAATGGCAGCCATTCATTTAAGAGTATATGAACAAGGGGGCCCAGCTTTATTATTTGAAAACGTTAAAGGAACCAAATATAGATGCGCATCTAATATTTTTGGAACATTAGAAAGAAGCAAATTTATTTTTAGAGATACGTTAAAACAGGTTCAAGATTTAATAGAGGTAAAAAATGATCCAATCAAGGCAATCAAAAATCCAATTAAAAACTTCAAAACAGGCATGGCCGCTTTGAAAGCTTTACCCTTGAAAAATCCTTTGTCGAAACCTGTCTTGTATGAAGAAATCTCAATTACTGATTTGCCATTGATTCATCATTGGAAAATGGATGGTGGCGCTTTTGTGACTTTGCCTCAAGTATATTCTGAAGATGTGGATACACCAGGCATTATGAAATCAAATTTAGGAATGTATCGCATTCAGCTCAATGGCAATAACTATGAATTAAATAAAGAAATAGGCTTGCATTATCAATTGCATAGAGGCATAGGTGTGCATCAAACCAATGCCAACAAAAAAGGCGTACCCTTAAAAGTAAGTTGTTTTGTTGGAGGTCCTCCATCTCATACCGTTTCTGCTGTAATGCCCTTGCCAGAGGGAATCAGTGAAATGACGTTTGCAGGTGTATTGGGTAATCGTCGGTTTAGATACTCTTATCAAGACGGATTTTGTGTGAGTACCGATGCTGATTTTGTGATCACAGGGGAAGTATTTCCCAATGAAGTAAAACCAGAAGGACCATTTGGAGATCATCTAGGGTATTATAGTTTACAACATAATTTCCCAGTAATGAAAGTACATAAAGTATATGCTAAAAAGAATGCGATATGGGCTTTTACCGTAGTGGGCCGCCCACCTCAAGAAGATACCAGTTTTGGTCAGTTGATTCATGAAATGACAGGAAATGCATTGAAACATGAAATTCCAGGATTGAAAGAAGTGCATGCAGTGGATGCAGCTGGTGTTCATCCTTTGTTACTTGCGATAGGAAGTGAACGATACACTCCTTATAGCCAAACGAAAAAACCAGCTGAAATTTTAACGATAGCCAATCATGCTTTAGGTACTGGACAATTGAGTTTAGCGAAGTTCTTGTTTATTACGGCTGATGAAACCAATCAATTGTCTACCCACAACATTGAAGTTTATTTTCAATATATTTTAGAACGCATCAATTTAGCCCGAGACATTCATTTTTATACGAAAACCAGTATGGATACGCTCGATTATTCGGGGGATGGATTAAACACAGGTAGCAAAGTGGTAATTGCTGCTTATGGCGATGTTAAACGAAAATTAGCAAGCCAAATCCCATCTTGTTTCAATGAATGGAAAACCGCTATGATCATGCCTGGTGTAGTGGCTTTGCAATTAAATCAATATCATTCTCCTCAACAAACTTTGCATGAAATGAATTTGTTGAATGATAAATTAAAATTAAACCTAGATGAATTAACGGGTATCCCATTGATTATTGTTTGTGATGATGCGAATTTTACTGCCCAAACACTCAATAATTTTGTTTGGGTGGCCTTCACTCGTTGTAACCCATCGCATGATATTCATGGAATTGAAGCATTTACTGAAAACAAACATTGGGGTTGCAATGGACCAATGATAATAGATGCTAGAATTAAACCACACCATGCCCCTGTTTTACAAAAAGAGGAAGCTGTAGAAAGGAGGGTAGATGAGATACTAGCAAAATATAAATTCTAATCAGTATCGTTATTTGATAAAAAAGATAGTTTGATTAGCCGGTTAAAACTGCATTTTGCTACCAAAAGATAAATCGCCCGCATCACCCAATCCAGGAACAATATACCCTTTTGATGTTAACTCTTCATCAATATCAGCAGCCCAAATAGTAAAATCAGGAAATTTATTACGCACCGCATCTATTCCTTCTGTGCAAGCAATAGCCACCACTACGTGCACTTCTTTCGGTCGACCATAATCAAATAATTCTTCCAATGCCATAATTAAAGATGCTCCTGTAGCCAACATTGGATCAGCAATGATTAACGTTCTACCTTCTAAATGAGGGCATACTACATATTCTTGATTGATTTCAAAACTATCATCTGGTTTATGTTTTCGGTAAGCCGCTACAAAACCACTGTCTGCTTTATCAAAATAATTTACAATTCCTTGATACAAAGGGATTCCTGCACGCAATATTGTAACAACCACCGGCTCTTGTTCCAATGCTTTTCCTTTATAAATTCCCAAAGGAGTGGTTACGTCAATATCTTTATAGGATAATGTTTTACTGATTTCATAAGCCGCTACTTCACCTAAACGCTCCATGTTTCTTTTGAAACGCATACGATCGTTTTGTACGTCCACATTACGAAGTTCATTCACCCAAGTGTTTACCAATGAGTTTGTTTTTGCTAAATGATGTACCATGCGTTAAAAGTAATTTCTTTTATTAATTTATAAAAATACAATTTATTAAAAACGGAAAGTAAGATCATATTCTGCACGTATAATAAGTCAATCGGTCAACATTAATCCGTTAACATTCATCATTAATATTTACTTTTGTGCTCAAATTTAAAATAATGAAATTAGTAACACACAATCATCATGGCATAGAAAAGTTGGCCATTCTAATTGACAATAAAATATACAATGTGCAGGATGCAGGCACTCAATTTCCTAAAACAATGAAAGAAGTATTAGAAAATTGGGATTCAAATATTGCATTATTAAAGTCATTAGAGCAAACATTAAAAGCAAATGCAAACCAAGAAGCTATTGATTACAACGAAGCTTGCATTATGGCACCTGTTCCAAATCCTACAAGCTGTAGAGATGGATATGCTTTTCGTCAGCATGTAGCTGCTGCACGTCGAAATCGCAAAGTGGATATGATTGCAGAATTTGATCAATATCCAATATTTTATTTTACCAACCACAATGCCATTCAAGGCCCTGGCGATATTCTTTGTATGCCTGATCATTTTCAAAAATTAGATTTTGAATTAGAAGTTGCCATTGTGGTTTCTAAAAAAGGAAGAAATATTAAAGCAGCTGATGCAGATGATTATATTGGTGGTTATATGATTATGAATGACATGAGCGCTCGTACCTTACAAATGGAAGAAATGTTGTTGAATCTAGGACCTGCAAAAGGAAAAGACTTTTCAACAGTAATTGGACCTATGTTGGTTACACCAGATGAATTAGAACATTTAAAAGTGCCTTGCAAAGAAAATCATGTTGGCAATAGTTATAATTTGGGTATGAAATGTTGGGTTAATGGCGAACTGCTCAGTGAAGGAAATGTATCGTCTATGGATTGGACATTTGCTGAAATTTTGGAACGTTGTGCTTATGGCGTTGATATTTTACCAGGTGATGTAATTGGTAGTGGAACCGTAGGTACTGGTTGTTTACTCGAATTAAATGGAACCGGATTATTAAATGATCCTAATTACAAAGTACAATGGCTCAAAGATGGCGATGTGGTTGAAATGGCTATTGATGGCTTAGGTCATCTGTCAAATACAATTCGAAAAGTGGATACCGACTTCTCTATTTTGGCATTGAAAAAATAAAATAATCAAGACCGTAACAGTATAAAAAATAGGATTCAATTAGAATCCTATTTTTTTTAAAGGCTTGTATAATTTAAAAAATCATGTTGCGCTTTTGTATAGTCATCAGGAATACCTATGTCAATAAAATAAGCATTTTGAACGAAGCCGACCATATTTCTTTCGCTAATGTATTTCTCTAAAAAATCTTTTTCAAATGAGAATTTTTTAGTGAAAGGAATATTTTCAAAAGCTTTTCTATACACACAATAAACACCTCCATTGATTAAACCACTCGTATTTTCTTTTTTTTCTTCAAATGATTCAATTTCATCAGAATCATTTAGAGTGACTAAACCATATCGATCCGTATTTTGTAATGGTTTTAATGCCAATGTACAATCAGCCATTTTAGATTTTTGAAAAGCATATAAAGCATGTATATCAACATTGAAAAATGTATCGCCATTCATAACTAAAAAATCTTCTGTATCAGAATATTGGAGTGCATTTAAAACGGCACCACCAGTTCCTAAAGGCTCCTCTTCTTCAGCAAAAAGAATTTCAAAAGGAAATTCATCTACATGTTTTTCAACATAGTCTTTAATCATTTCTTTTTTATATCCCACCGAAAAAATAAGTTTTCGAATAGTATATTTTTGCAATTGTTTGGCTAAATAAAATAAAAAAGGTTTTCCATTAATATCAGCTAAACATTTTGGTTTTTCTGATACTACACTCTGTAAACGAGTGCCTAAACCACCTGCTAAAACAATACAATCTAACTGCATTCTTAAAAATATAAGTTCTCAACCATTTCACAAATAATATGTCCAACCATGATGTGCGATTCTTGAATACGAGGCGTATCATTACTCGGCACATTGATTAAATAATCACTGTAATTTTTCATTTCACCACCGGTGTCTCCTGTAAAGCCAATGGTAATCATGCCTTTTAATTTTGCTGTCTTAAAAGCCTCAATGATATTTTTAGAATTCCCACTGGTCGATAATCCTACAATTACATCGCCCGTATGCCCAATGCCTTTTATCATTCTTGAATAAATTACATCATAGCTATAATCATTGGCTACGGCTGTTAAATAGGATGTATTGCAATGCAATGCTTCGGCAGGTAAAGCATCTCTGTCCTTATAAAATCGACCACTAAATTCAGCTGCTAAATGTTGCGCATCGGCGGCACTACCTCCATTTCCACAAAATAAAACTTTATTGCCATTTTTAAATGCATTCGTGATAACAAGACTGCATTCTTTTATGGTATGAATCCGATCTTCGTTAGCCAATAACAATTGTTTGGTATCTATTGAAGCTTGAATAATTGATTTAATTTTATCTATCATAATAATATCTTGCGTGTAAAGATAGAACATAATGAGAAAATAAATCTTAAAGCCCAACTTAAACGCATTGAACTTTATAATAGAGTTTGGGTATGCATTAGACTATCTGAACGATTTTTTGAATTAATTTATCCCAAGTATATTTTTTCTTTTCTTCTTGAATATTAGAAATATAAGTAGAATTGTTTTGTTCAAAAAATTGTTCAATTTTCTCTGCAATGGATTGTGCATTAGGTTCTGCAATTAAACCTATTGTATCAGGTACTAATATTGGTAGTCCGCCTACATTGGTCACGATCATAGGCACTTCAAAATGGTAAGCCAAAGGAGTAACTCCACTTTGTGTTGCACTTTTATAAGGTTGAATAACACAATCTGCACAACTTAAAAAATATTTGACATCGCTGTCTTGAATAAATTCAGTGCGCATGATTAGCTGTTCTTTTATTTGATATTTTTCTATTAAATCTTCATATGTTTTAGCATCTTCATAATATTCTCCAGCTATTAAAAATTGAATGGAATGGCTTTTAAAATAGTCTTGTTGTTTTAAAATATAAATCGCTTCCAACAAAGTGTCAAGCCCTTTGTATTTTCGAATGAATCCAAAAAACAATACAATTTTCGTATTGAGTGGTATTTGTAAATGTTTTTTTGCCACATCAATCTCTATTTTATTTCCAAAATTATCGTACAATGGATGCGTAATTTCTTCTGCAGGTTTGTTAGTAAATTTTTTTAAATCATTTAAAACACTACCACTCATTGTGATAAATGCATCTATGGGTTTGATAAAATATTTTGTAAAATTAGAGTCCCCTATTCGTTTTTCATGTGGTATAATATTGTCGGCAATACATACTATTTTAGTTTTTTTATTTTGTTTAATGATTCTTAAAATAGTACCTAAACAAGGCCCCATGAAGGGAAGCCAATATCGAACGACAATTAAATCGGGCTGTTTTTTCTTTAATTCTAAACCAATTTTAATCCAGTTGAAAGGGTTAATAGAATTTATTTTTACATGAATATCAAGCGTTGAAGGTGCGGGCTCTGCTGAAAATTGGGTAGTACCTGGAAATAAAAAAGATGGATATTGCAATGAGAAAGTATAAATAGAAGTTTCATAATTTTCAATCATAAATTCTTTAGCCATTCGCTCATTAAACGATGCCAAACCACCCCTGAGTGGATGTGCAGGACCAATAATAACTACTTTACCTTTCATCTATATTCAATCATTAAAAAAAACAAAAGTACATGTTGATCTTATATTAATTCAGAAATTATAATTGTAAATTTGGGGATTATAATTCTTTTTTATGACAATTACACCAGGTTCCATTAAAACGGCACAATTACATGCATATCTTTTAGGCTCAGTTTCACCACGACCTATTTGCTTTGCATCTACCATAGACAGTGAAGGAAATGCCAATTTATCTCCATTTAGTTTCTTTAATGTGTTTGGCAGTAATCCTGTAACCTTAATATTTTCTCCGGCTCGAAGGGTAAGAGATAATACCATTAAGCATACCTTGGAAAATTGTCATGAAACCAAAGAAGTAGTCATCAGCATGGTCAATTATGATATGGTACAACAAATGAGCTTGGCTAGTTGTGAGTATCCAAAAGGAACGTCTGAATTTGAAAAAGCTGGATTTACCCCTGTCAAAGCAGATAAAGTAAAACCATTTTTAGTAAAAGAAAGTCCAGTAAATATAGAATGTATCGTGAAGCAAATTATTGAAACTGGACAAGATGGAGGTGCAGGAAATTTAATTATTTGTGAAATGGTGGCCATGCACATCAACGATGACGTATTAAATGAAGCACAACAAATTGATCCACATAAAATAGATTTAGTTGCTCGTATGGGCGGTGATTATTATTGTAGAGCCAGTGGCAATGGAGTATTTACGGTGCCAAAACCAAACATGAATTTAGGAATCGGGGTAGATCATTTGCCAGTAGAAATTCGAACAAGTACTATTTTAACAGGCAATGATTTGGGGCAATTAGCCAATGTTTCTTCAATACCTGTAGTTGATAATACTTTTGTATATGTTCCCAAACTTGATGTTCATACGGATGCTAAAAATTTATTAGCAGAAGGAAAAGTAGATGAAGCTTGGCAAGTTCTTTTAAGGAACAAATAAAAACTAGCTGCTACTAATAGTTTTTGTAAAATCTTTCACTATTGGTATTTCGTGGCAATGTTTACTTTATGTATCTTCGAATTGTAGTGTCTTCGTGGCAATAACACGTTGCGTAAAATAACCTTTATGTATTCAATAGAACAAGAAAAACAATTTTTACAATTAGCAAAACAGTTGCAAGCAACAGAAATCAATGAAAATGATTTAACTATTTTGAGAGATATTATTGAATATGCTGATTGGAAATATTATGTACAAGATAATCCAGTTTTGGCCGATTTAGAATATGATATTTTGTTCAAAAAATTAAAAGCATTTGAAGAGCAAAATCCAATTTTCATTACCACAACATCCCCTACGCAGAGGGTTGCAAAGGGTCTCAATACAAATTTTTCAACGGTAGCACATCTGGTGCCTATGTTGAGTTTAGAAAATAGTTACAATGCAGAAGATTTAATCGATTGGGATAGAAAATGTAAAGAATTAAGTGGCGAAACAATCATTGAGTATTGTGTAGAACCCAAGTTTGATGGCGCAAGTATTTCATTAGTATATGAAAATGATGAACTCTCAAGAGGTGCTACAAGAGGCAATGGTACTGAAGGTGATGACATCACAATCAACACCAAACAAATTCGATCTATTCCTATTAAAGCAGCAATTAGCAAGTACAATTTAAAACAAATTGAAATAAGAGGTGAAGTAGTCATCACCAAAAAAAGATTTGAAGAATACAACAATAAACTTATTGCTGATGGACAACAACCGATGGCCAATGCTCGAAATGCAGCCAGTGGAAGTTTACGAATAAAAGATCCCAAAGAGGTTGCCAAACGAAATTTAGATGCGTTTTTGTATAATGTAAGTTATACATCTTTGCAAGAAAATAAAACAACACATGCTCATATGCAAACCCATAGAGGTATGTTAGAATCCCTTTCATTATTGGGTTTCAAAACTTCTTTAGAAAATACAAAAACGTTTTCAACTATTGAAGAAGTCACGAATTATGTACAAGAATTTGAACAAAAACGCGATCAACTTCCATATGAAATTGATGGAATGGTAATTAAAGTAAATCGTTTGGATTTACAAGAAAAAATTGGTCAAACATCCCATCATCCGCGTTGGGCAATTGCCTTTAAATTTAAAGCTCGACAAGCTACCAGTAAATTATTAAATGTAGAATATCAAGTAGGTAGAACCGGCAGTGTAACGCCAGTTGCAAAAATTGAACCTGTGTCTGTAGGTGGCGTTACGATTTCATCTTTATCGATGTTTAATGAAGATGTCATTAATGAAAAACAATTGATGATTGGTGATACGGTATTGATCGAACGCGCAGGCGATGTAATACCCTATATTGTAAAATCATTCCCAGAATTAAGAGAGGGCACAGAACAGAAAATTATTTTCCCAACGGCTTGTCCTGTTTGCAGCGAACAACTTTACAAACCAGAAGGAGAAGCAGTTTGGCGCTGTACCAATATTAATTGCGAAGCACAAGTCATTGAAAAAATAGCACATTATGCTTCTAAAGATGCTTTAGATATTAGAGGTTTGGGCGATGCCTTAGTCAGACGATTTTTTGAGCAAGGATTTTTAAAAAATATAGTTGGCATTTATCATTTGCCATATGAGCAATTAAAATCATTAGACGGCTTTGGCGAAAAATCCATGTTGAATTTAAAAGAGGCCATTGAAAAATCTAAAACACAACCATTGCATCGTTTGATATTCGGATTGGGTATTCGGTACGTAGGAGAAACAACCGCAAAAGCTTTAGCACGAACAGTTTCACACTTGACCGATTTATATCTTAAAACGAAAGAAGATTTATTGACGATAGAAGATGTTGGAGAAAAAGTTGCTACATCCATTGTAGAATTTTTCTCACACCATGACAATAGAGCAATTTTAGAAGCATTGGAAAACGAAGGTGTTTGCTTGGCCAATACACAAAAAAATGAAGCGATGTCTGGCAGTTTAATTGGTAAAACTTTTTTATTTACCGGCACACTCTCCATGAAAAGAAGCGAAGCTGAAGCCATCGCTGAAAAAAATGGAGGAACGATTATTGGCAGCGTAAGCACCAAATTAAATTACCTGGTCGTTGGTGAAGATGCCGGAAGTAAATTAGAAAAAGCAAAGAAATTAGGCAGTGTTACTATTTTGAGCGAAGAAGAATTTTTAAAGTTGGTGGAGTAAAATGTTATTTTTATATCTTGTATCTAAATATTTTATTTTTTCTCGATTTATTTTTAAAGCCTAAAACGATTCCATGACTTCAGAACACTACATGAAACTAGCATTGCAAGAAGCAAAAAAAGCATACGAAAAAGACGAAGTTCCGGTGGGCGCTGTGCTGGTCATGAATAATCAAATTATAGCAAAAGCATACAATCAGGTAGAACTTTTAAAAGATGCTACAGCGCATGCCGAAATTTTAGCATTGACATCAGCATTTGATTCATTGGGTAGCAAATATTTGCCTGAAGCCACTTTATATGTTACCGTTGAGCCTTGTTTGATGTGTGCTGGTGCGCTCAATTGGAGTAAAATAGGAAAAATAGTGTATGGGACATCAGATGATAAAAATGGATCGCATATCTATTGTCATAAATCGCCTTTTCACCTAAAAACAGTTGTTGAAAAAGGTGTTTTAAAAGAAGAATGCGCTCAATTAATGAAAGATTTTTTTAAAGCAAAAAGAGGTTCGTAGTTTTTAGAATTTCGCTGTTTTGATCTGTCGGAAAACGTTCACATTTTTTTATAATTTTCGTAATTGTTCATTCATAATTGAGCTATATCTTTGCAAACATGAATGCAACATTAAAAACGATACTTTTAACCGTTCTAACTTTATCTTTTTTTGCTATTGCTTTGGTAGAATTAAGTGGTGTTAGTCAAACGGCTTTATTTAACAAATTTGGTGCAAATACAGAGGGAAAAGAGGATGTTAAACTTACCCCTGATGACAAAGCAAAGCGTGATGAAGAAATGAAAGCTATGCCCAAAACGACTATGGAAGTTCCCAATACAAAATTTGATTTTGGAAAAATGAAAGAAGGGGAAAAAGTACGTCACAATTGGACAGTAAAAAATACGGGTAGTAATCCGTTAATGATTTCAAATGTTCAAACATCTTGTGGTTGTACTGCTCCATCCTTCCCTAAAGAGCCTATTTTGCCGGGTGCCGAAGCCATCATTACGCTAGAGTTTAACAGTGCAGGAAAAGAAGGATTGGTGAATAAAAATGCCTTAATTGTTGCGAATACTGAAGATTCACCTTTTTCAATTGGCTTTACAGCTGAAGTAGAAAAAAAATAAAAAATATTCATTGGCATTACCTATCCTTCATAAATCGAAAAATAAAGTAGCTCAAAAGCAAGATATGGGTTTCGTAGATCATCTCGAAGCTTTGCGTTGGCATTTGGTTCGATCGGTTGTGGCTATTTTAATTTTTGCGATTGCCATTTTCATTAAAATAGATTGGATTTTCGACCATATTATTTATGGTCCTATGCGCTCCGATTTTATTACCTATGCTGGTCTTTGCAATCTTGGGCAGAAGCTTCACATGGGCGATGCCTTATGTATGCCAGCCCCCAATGTACAAATGCAAGTAACCCAGTTTGGTTCACAATTCATGAGCAGTATTAGTATTGCATTCATTGGAGGATTTATTATATCATTTCCTTATATTTTTTGGGAGTTTTGGAATTTTATTAAGCCTGCACTAACGCCAAGGGAAATTAAGAATACACGTGGCTCTATTTTTTGGGTAACTTTTTTCTTTTTAATGGGTGTTTCCTTTGGCTATTTTTTATTAGCCCCATTTACGTTTAGTTTTTTGTCTAATTTTAAAATTGGCAGCTTGCAAGCGCTCGAAACCAAACCTACACTCGACGACTATATTGAAAACATGGTAAACATTATTATTGGAACAGGTATTTCCTTTGAGCTGCCCATCGTTTCCTATGTGCTTACTAAAATAGGATTGGTAACCCCTGCATTTTTACAAGCTTATCGAAAATATGCCTACGTTATTATCCTATTAGTTGCTGCCGTAATTACCCCATCACCCGATTGGATGAGCCAAACTTTAGTAGCAGTTCCCTTGTTTATTTTATTTGAACTCAGCATCATGATTAGCAAAAGAGTAGAAAATGAAAATCTTCGCAAGGAAGCAGCATTCTTCTCTAAATAATATCAAACTTCATATAGGTTTTTCGGTAGAATAAAATTTGAAAATAAATTATATAAAATAGCCAATTTCAAAATAATTTTATCTTAAGATACAAAATTTGACATATAAAAATGTACAAATAAAATGCCTTTCACTTCTTAAATTACTTTTTTAAATCGAATGGCACGATTAATTTGATAGACAAATTTCGTCCCATATTAAACACACCTTGTCTACCCGTGACATTGTTGTAGTCGGTATATTTTAGTCTACTTAATTTTTAATAAATTACAATGATGATGCTCTTTTTCAAAATGTTGCTCATTGGAATTGAGTATTAAATGTTCTGTGTCATCATGGTGGGTAAATAGATGCAAAACATCTTTTGGTGTTATGTAAAAACAAAACACAATCAAAATAAAGGATGCAAAAAATCTTTTTATTGCGATAGACATCTTGACAAAGGTAATTTAAAACCATTATTCAGAAATTTCATAATAATTTTCTATGATAATTCCATGACAAAATCAAATTTTATGCTAAAAAAACTTGATTTTTAATACACTATAAATGATGTAGATAAAGGTTTAAAAAAAAATCCACAAATGTGTATAAACTTTAAAAATCGTAACTTACATTTGCACACATTCGATTTAACACAAAATTATATTTAACGGATGTTAAGTTATTTACAACACATGGTAAAAGATTTAAAAGGATTCGCACTGCTAGTAGTTTTTGTACTACTAAATTCATTTCAAACATTTGCTGCACCAGACGGAAAGGCTTTGTTTCAGGCTAATTGTGCCTCATGTCATAACCCAATTAAAGACGCAACGGGTCCTGCTTTGAAAGGAGTGACGGCTCGTGTGCCTAATAAAGAATGGATCTACAAATGGATTAAAAATTCAGCATCGGTTATCGCTTCTGGCGATAAATATGCAAATGATTTATATAATAAGTGGAACAAAACAGCAATGACTGCTTTTCCTGGTTTATCAAACGAGGAAATTGATGCGATTGTGAAATATGTAGATGATTATCAAGCACCTGTTACAGCAGCAGCACAAACTCCTGCAGCAGGAGAATCTAAAGACAGTGGAGATAATACATTATTGTATGCAATCTTATCAATTGTATTATTAATTGCAATTTTTGTATTAACCCAAGTAAATAAAGTATTAAGCCGTACATCTAATGCAAAAACAGGCTTGCCATCACCTAAAGATGTACCTTTTTTAAGAAATAAAGTAGTATTGGCTATTTTGGCAATTATTGCTGTAGTAGGTATTGGCATTTGGATGACGAATGGTGCAGATTTAGGTCGTCAAAAAAATTACATGCCAGAGCAACCTATTTTCTATTCGCATAAAGTACACGCTGGTATCAATCAAATTAACTGTTTGTATTGCCACAGTGGGGCAGAAAAAGGTAAACACGCGATGATACCTTCAACCAATGTATGTATGAACTGTCACAAACAAATCAACGAATATACAGGTGCTGAAACCCATCCATTGGTAACTTTAGAAGGTAAAAAAGTAGATGGGAATAAAGAAATACAAAAGTTGTACGATTATGCCGGTTGGGATCCAGTAAAAAAAGATTACAAACGTAATGCAGCGGGTGAAATTCAAGCAAAACCAGTTGAGTGGGTAAAAATTCATAATTTACCCGATCACGTATACTTCAATCACTCTTTGCATACCGTTTCAGGAAAAATTGCTTGTCAACGTTGTCATGGAGGCATTCAAGAAATGGATGAGGTATACCAATTTGCTGATTTAAGCATGGGTTGGTGTATCAATTGTCATAGAGAAACAAAAGTTCAATTTGCTGATAATAATTACTATTCTATCTTCCAAAAATATCATAATGAAATTAAAGAAGGAAAGCGTGAAGATGTGAAAGTGAGCGAAATTGGTGGTTTGGAGTGTCAAAAATGTCATTATTAATTAGACGATTTGATATTGGTGATTTGATAAAAAATAAAATTTGAAATAATTGTGTCGAAAGTTGTAAACAGAAAATAAATGAATAACAACAATTGACATCTGACATCTAATAAAATATGAGCAAGAAACAATATTGGAAAGGACTGGAGGAATTAAATCCGACAACAGAATTCAAACAAAAAGTAAGCAACGAATTTGCTGAAGAATTACCGATGGGTGATTTCGAAAGCATGGCTACCGCGCCTGCTTCTCGCCGTGATTTCTTAAAATATTTAGGTTTTTCTACAGCTGCAGCAACATTAGTAGCAAGTTGTGAAATGCCTGTTCGCAAAGCGATTCCTTATGCCATTAAGCCAGAAAACGTTACACCCGGTATACCTTTAATGTATGCTTCTACGTTTGTGGATGCAGGTGAAGCGGTTCCTGTTTTAGTAAAAACTCGTGAAGGTCGTCCGATTAAAATTGAAGGAAATCCGGATAGTCCGATTACAAAAGGAGGTACTACAGCCCGTATTCAAGGTTCAGTTTTGAATTTATATGACGCATCTCGTTTAAAATTTCCTCAAATTGACAAAAAAGAAGCAACTTGGGAAGCTGTTGACCAAATGGTTACTGCAGCATTAGCTGGTTTAGGAGACTCATCATTATATATCGTTTCTTCTACCATCAATAGCGAAACTACATTAAATGCAATCAGTCAGTTTCAAGCAAAATATACAACTGCAAAACACGTTATGTATGATGCAGTTTCATATAGTGGTATGTTAGATGCTAATTTATCATCATTTGGTAAAAGAGCCATTCCAACTTATCGTTTCGATAATGCAAAAACAATTGTAAGTATTGGTGCAGACTTTTTAGGTACTTGGTTATCTCCTGAAGTAAATGCAAAACAATATGCTTACGGTAGAAAAATTAGTGCGAAAAACCTAAACATGAGCAAACATTACCAATTAGAGGGTATGATGAGCTTAACTGGAAGTAGTGCTGATGAACGTTTTACTTGTAAACCATCACAATATGGTGCGATTGCAGTAGGTATCTTAAATGCTTTAAATGGTGGTGCAGCAAATTTAACACCTACATTAAACGAAGCAATCAAAAAAATTGCGGCAGATTTAAATGCAAATAAAGGAAATGCTTTGGTAGTTTGTGGTAGCAATGATGCAAGTGTTCAAACAATCGTAAATGCAATCAATAACGCCATTGGAGCCATTGGAACGACAGTTTCATTTGCAACAACAAATAATACTAAAAAAGGAAATGATACAGATATGAATGCTTTCGTTGACGCTTTAAAAGGTGGTCAAGTGGGAGGCGTTTTATTCTTCGATTGTAATCCTGTATATGAATTAGCAAACGGAAAAATGATTGGAGAGAAATTATCTTCAGTTAAATTATCTGTTTCATTTAATGATAGAATGGACGAAACAACACAATTGTGTAAAGTAGCTGCTCCTTCTAATCATTGGTTAGAAAGTTGGGGTGATGCGGAGGCATTCAGTGGTCACACAACATTCATTCAACCAACAATTAATCCAATATTTAAAACCCGTGCGTTTGAAGAAAGTTTAATGCATTGGGCTGGAAACACGATTTCTCATTATGATTTTGTAAAAAATTATTGGATAGATAAATTAGGTAGTCAAGTAGCATTTGATACAGCTATTCAAACTGGTTTGGTGAATACAAATGAAGTGACAATGACTAGTGCTGCTTTCATTGGAAATGTAGCTGAAGCTACTGCTAAAATTGCTGCTATCAAAGGAGGTAAATATGAATTAGTAATCTACGAAAAAGTAGGAATTGGTCGAGGTGGAGCATGGAGTAATAATCCATGGTTACAAGAAATGCCAGATCCGATTACTAAATGTACTTGGGACAACTATGTGATTATGTCGCCTAATAAAGCAAAAGAATTAGGAGCTGAACATACAGATTTAAATGAAGTTGAAAGACCGAAACATGTATTTGCTATTAAAGCAAATGGTGTTGAAGTAAAATTGCCTGTTTTAGTAGTACCTGGAATGCATGACGAAGTAATAGCAATCGCTGTTGGTTATGGTAGGGATAAAGGAGTAGGAAAAGCAGCTTATGCAATAGATGTCAAAATGGGAGAAAATGTGTATCCAATGGTATCGAAAGATGCTGCAGGACATGCAAACTTCTATGCTTATAATGTGGACATAGCAACAACAAAAGAAATGTATCCTTTGGCTATTACACAAACACATCATACTTATCAAGCGGATAGACCAATCATTCATGAATTCACATTTGATGAATTTAAGAAAAATCCTAATGAATTGTATAATGAAAGAAAAGAAGAATTAGAACATTTCACACATAGTTTTGATGCGCCTCATGGAGAACATGGAAATGGACATGGAGTAGCTGCAGCAGCAGCTGTTGCACATGAGCCAACCAAAGCAGATGAAGATTGGCAAAAAGCCTACAGAGAAAATGGTACATTATACCCTAATCATGAAGCATTAGGAATGAAATGGGGAATGAGTATCGATCTATCAAGTTGTATTGGTTGTGGTGCTTGTACAATCGCTTGTCAAGCAGAAAACAATGTTTCAGTGGTAGGTAAAGAGCAAGTGATGAAAGCGCATGATATGCATTGGATTCGTATTGATCGTTATTTTGCAGGAGATCCTACCAAACCAGATTCTATTCAAACATTATTCCAACCAATGATTTGTCAACACTGTGATAACGCTCCTTGTGAGAATGTTTGTCCAGTAAATGCAAGTAATCATAGTAGTGAAGGAATTAATCAAATGGCATATAACCGTTGTATTGGTACAAGATATTGTGCAAACAACTGTCCTTATAAAGTTCGTCGTTTTAACTGGAGAGATTGGAATGAAGCAGATTGTTTTGAAGATAATGTGTTTGAAGATGGACGAAGAGACGATATGAATGACAACATCACTCGTATGGTGTTAAATCCTGATGTTACCGTTCGTAGTCGTGGTGTAATGGAAAAATGTAGTTTTTGTGTGCAACGTTTAGTTGGTGCAAAAGCAACCGCTAAAAAAGAAGGAAGAACTATGAGAGACGGAGAAGCAAAAGTAGCTTGTCAACAATCTTGTCCGACCGACGCAATTGTTTTTGGAAACGTAAATGATAGAGAAAGTAATATTTTCAAAATTCGTTATGAAGAGCAAAAGGAACGTGTATTCCATGTTTTAGAAGAAATTCATACCTTACCAAACGTTAATTATTTATCTAAAATTAGAAATACAACTGTTTTATCTGGTGCACATCATGAAGAAGGAGAAGCACATACAGCAGCTAAAGCGGAAACAGCAAATCATCATTAATAAAAAATTGAATAATTGTTTTAAACAATTTGAAAAAATAAAAAAGTATGCATTTAAAGTACGAATCGATAATTAGAGAGCCATTAGTAGATGGAAATAAAACCTATCATCAGATAACTGAAGATATTTGTGCTCCAATTGAAAGAGCACCTTCAAAACTTTGGAGACTTGGTTTCTTAATGTCATTGTCATTATTAGGTTTTGGAGCATTTAGTATTGTTTGGGAAGTATATTGGGGTACTGGTGTATGGAATTTAAACAAAACCATCGGATGGGGTTGGGATATTACCAACTTCGTTTGGTGGGTTGGTATAGGTCATGCTGGAACCTTGATTTCTGCTATCTTATTACTATTCCGTCAAGGCTGGAGAACCGGTGTAAATAGAGCTGCTGAAGCCATGACGATTTTTGCCGTTATGTGTGCAGGACAATTTCCTATTTGGCACATGGGTCGCGTTTGGAATGCTTTTTTTGTTTTACCTTATGGAAATACACGTGGACCATTGTGGCCTAACTTCATTTCGCCTTTATTATGGGACGTATTTGCAATTTCTACCTATTTCACCGTATCATTGTTATTCTGGTACTCTGGATTAATTCCTGATTTTGCAACTTTAAGAGATAGAGCACAAACAAAATTCAGAAAAATGGCTTATGGATACGCTTCATTTGGTTGGGCTGGTAGCGCAAAACACTGGCAACGTCATGAAATGTTATCATTGGTATTAGCAGGTTTGAGTACGCCATTAGTACTTTCAGTACATACAATTGTATCTTTTGACTTTGCTACATCAATCGTTCCCGGTTGGCATACAACCATTTTCCCTCCTTATTTCGTTGCAGGAGCTGTATTCTCTGGTTTTGCGATGGTACAAACCTTATTAATTTTAACTCGTAAAATATTAAAATTAGAAGAATATATTACATTAGGACACATCGAAGCAATGAATAAAGTAATTGTTTTAACTGGTTCAATTGTAGGGGTTGCTTATTTAACCGAGCTATTTATCGCTTATTACAGTGGTGTAATTTGGGAACAAGAAGCATTCCGTTTAAGAGTTTTAGGACCTTATTGGTGGGCATATTGGGGTATGATGTTATGTAACGTGGTTTCTCCTCAATTATTTTGGTTTAAAAAATTACGTCGTAATGTTTGGTTTACATTCTTTATGTCAATCATCGTAAATATTGGGATGTGGTTTGAGCGTTTTGTAATTATCATGTCTTTACATCGTGATTACTTACCA
>Ga0114980_10000986_pt1 | contig 20319 bp, 11 predicted proteins | sample S_140806_EF_Meta_FD_87018 | JGI IMG/M metagenome (GOLD analysis project Ga0114980, IMG submission 87018) | Freshwater microbial communities from Lake Simoncouche, Canada to study carbon cycling - S_140806_EF_MetaG | ecosystem: Environmental > Aquatic > Freshwater > Lake | place: Lake...
GTGGCGAAAGTCAGCGCGGAGGCGAGGCATCGGCGAGTTCGCATCGTGCGGCTGAGCCGTGAGCATCCGCGCTACGGCTACCGCCGGATCGCGGCGTTGCTGCGACGTGAGGAAGGACTGCAAGTGCGCAAACGCCAGCGGCGGATGCGCAGAGTGAGGCTTGGGCAGCAAGGGCGGCAGGCTGCGGCGCATCGCAATCATGTGTGGAGCTGAGACTTTGTGAGCGACCAGGTGGAGGGCGGCAGCGCCTTTCGCATCCTTACCTTGATCGACGAGCACACGCGTGAGTGCCACGCCACGCATGTGGCGTGGCCGATCCGCGCCACGGACGTGCTTGGCGTGCTGGAGTCTGCGATGCGCAGGCACGGCACGCCTGAGCACATCCGCAGCGACAACGGGCCTGAGTTCATCGCGTATGCGATCCATGACTGGATGCAGCATCGACACATCAAGATGAGCTACATCAAGCCGGGATCACCTTGGGAGAACGCATACATCGAATCGTTCCACGACAAGCTACGCGACGAATGCCTCAACCGCGAGGTGTTCGGCAGCCTGGCGGAGGCCCGTGTTGTCATCGAGCAATGGCGGCGTGAATACAATGAATACCGTCCGCACAGCTCGCTGGACTATGGCACCCCGGAACAAGCGGCGGCACGCTGTCGCACTCCGCTGCGGCCTCGTCTCGCTACGCTCGACGCGACCTTCGCTGCGTTTGACAGCGTGAGAGAACCAACCAACATCAAGATCAACCCAAGGACGCAGGAACTACTTTGATGACCTGTCCCACCTCAGGGAGCAGGCCACATGCGGAGTTCGCCTTTCGAAGGCTGAATGGTAACCCAAGTATTAGTTTTAAAAGCAGCGGCTGAAAGTATTCTGTGCCTCCATGCCAATCTTTGTCCTTGAGATAGAAACGGTGGCGTTCACACACATTGTTTGAGCTCGGGCAGGATGGATTAACACCTCATGAAATACGTCGGACTGCTTTTGATAGCACTAAATTTATCACTCTCTGAGTCACACGCGCAAGAGGCACGCATCGTTGCGATGGAAAACAGAGTGGAGGTGGCAAAGGGCGCAGAGAATTGGGCGGCGGCGCAAAAAGGGCAGATGCTCGCCATTCAGGACCGCATTCGCACGCTGCGTAAGAGCCGTGCCGCGGTGCAACTTACGGGGCTGTATAACATGCGCATGGAGCAGCTCACGACGGTGGAGATTTCGCCGTCTTTGCTGGACGATAGCAAGCCAAGGCTCGACCTCGGTGGCGGCGCGCTTTTCATTTTCAGCCGCGAGCAGAGTGGCGAAATCGACATCAAGACACCCGCTGCGAATGGCGCACTGCGTGGCACGCAGTTGTTTGTGAAGGTGGATGCGAACGGGAAGACTTTTTATCAGGTGCTCGAAGGTCGGGTGCAGGTTTCCAATCCACAGGGGCGTGTCGACATCAGCGCGGGGGAGGCGGCTGAGGCGGTTCCTGGCTCGGCTCCGCGGCGGACCGCGGTTTTGGAGGCGAAGAACCTCCTGGAATGGGCGCTTTATTATCCGGCGGTGATTGATCCGGGTGAGCTGGAGGTGGCGAATGGCGAAGGTGAGGCTTCGAAGGCTTCGACGGCCTTACAGGCGTATTCGGAAGGTGATTTGCTGGCGGCGCTGGACTTGCCAAAAGGTGGATCGAAGGCTCTGGAGGCGGCTGTTTTGCTCGCGGTGGGCCGTTTGGACGAGGTATGGCCGATTTTGGCTAAAATGCCGGTATCGAGCCCGAATCGCCGTGCGCTCCAAAAGCTCGTTTCAGCCGTGAAAAACGAAAAAACGGCCATTTGGCCGCTAGAGTCGATTTCGACCGCTTCGGAGGCGATGGCGGAGAGTTACTATCGGCAATCGCAGCACGATCTGGAAGGTGCTCGCGAGGCCGCGAGACTCGCCGTGCAGCTTTCACCGCAGAGTGGCTATGCGTGGACTCGCCTCGGCGAGCTGGAGTTTTCATTTGGTCGTGCGGCACGGGCCTTGGAGGCATTGGAGAACGGCTTGAAGCTCACTCCGCGCAATGCCCAGGCACACGCGCTGAATGGTTTCGTGCTGAGTGCACAGAATCGCATCGGGGATGCGCAGCAGGCCTTTCGCACGGCGACGCACTTCGATGGGGCACTTGGCAATGGCTGGCTGGGCCTTGGGTTGACGAAGATCAAGCAAGGTCAGCTCGCCGAAGGCCGGGCTGACCTGCAAACGGCGGCGACGGTGGAGCCGCTGATGTCGATTTATCACAGCTACTTGGGCAAGGCGCTGAGCGTGGAAGGCCGCGTGGACGATGCCGCGAAGGATCTGGCGCTGGCGCAGCATCTCGACGCGAATGACCCGACACCCTGGCTCTACTCCGCCATCGAGAAGCAGCAGCAAAACCGCAGCAACGAAGCCATCGGCGATTTGCAGAAGTCGATCGACCTGAATGACAACCGGCGCGTGTATCGCAGCGAGTTCTTGCTCGATCAGGACAAGTCCGTGCGCAGTGCGAACCTAGCCGCAATCTACCGCAACAACGGCATGGATGCCGTAGCGCTGCGTGAGGCCGCTGGGGCCGTGGACAGCGATTTCACCAATGCTTCCGCGCACCTTTTCCTCGCGAACGCCTTCCACTCGCTGCGTGATCCGCAACGTATCGCTCTGCGCTATGAGACGCCGTGGTTCAATGAACTGCTGCTGGCGAATTTGCTCTCGCCCGTGGGCGGCGGGCCGCTTTCGCAATACGTTTCGCAGCAAGAGTATTCGAAACTGCTGGAGGCGGATGGCATCGGCGCGAGTCTCGCAGGCGAGTATCGCGGCACCGGCGAGTGGCGCAGCTCGGCCTCCGTTTTCGGCACGCATGGAAACTGGAGCTGGGGGGTCGATTACTCGCTGCGGGACACGCACGGCACGCGCATCAACAACGAGGCGAGCCTCCAAGAACTCTACGCGCAGGTGAAGTGGCAGGCGACAAGTGATGATACCTTCTACTTCCTTGGCAAAATGTCGAAACAGGAGAGCGGGGACACGTTTGAGACCTATAACAATACGCCGCTGGCTCCCGATGTGTTCTTTGATGAGAAGCAACAGCCCGGCCTGCTGCTCGCAGGCTGGAATCACCGCTGGGGGCCGGGTTCGCACACGCTTTTCCTCGCCGGTCGCCTGAGCGCCACACAGCGCCTGCGTGATCCGCGTGCGAACCAGCTCCTCATTGAGCGTGACTCGGCGGTATTGAATCCGGCGGTGGTCGCGACGGTCGGCTTCTTCAATGTGTTCTCGAATCCCGCCTTTACCTCCGCTCTCGGAGTGGATGGCGAGACGCTGATCCACTCGCCTGAGCTGGTGGCGGCGATGCAGCCCTTCCTCTACTCCGGAAACATCCTCGGTATCAATGCCACCCCGTTTGATTTCCAGACGCGACGTGAGTTTGAAATCTACACGGCGGAGATGATGCACATCCAGAAGATCAAGAACCACAACCTCATCGCCGGTGTGCGCTATCAGGATGGCGAGTTTGAGACGACCTCGCGCCTGAGCGTGATCCGGCCGAATTTTGCCGGTGGTTTTACCACGCCGGCCTTCCAGCAGGTGGACGTGGTCGACTTCCAACGCCTGAGCCTCTACGCGTATGACTACTGGCAGCCAAAGCCATGGCTCACGCTCATCGGCGGCGTGTCCTGGGACCGCATCGCCCATCCACTGAACTTCCGCAATCCACCGACGAGCGGTGTTCAGACGCAAAATGAGCGCTTGTCGACAAAGGTGGGCTTCATTTTGAATCCCTCGCGCTGGGTGCAGGTGCGCGGCGCTTTCACGCAGGGCCTCGGCGGTGTGACTTATGATGAGAGCGTGCGCCTGGAACCGGTGCAAATTGCGGGCTTCAATCAAAGCTACCGCACGGTGATCTCGGAAAGCTTGGCAGGATCGGTGGAGACACCGCGCTTTCAAAACATCGGCCTAAGCCTCGAAGGCATGCTGCCGACGAAGACTTGGTGGGGCCTCACCGGAAACATGATCGAGCAGGAGGTAGACCGCACCTTGGGCGCTTTCACCGGCTTCTCACCCGGCGTCTTCCCCATCGAGCCAGCCTATTTCCCGAGCAGCACGCGGCAGAGCCTGTCGTATCGCGAGCAATCGCTGCAATTCACGTTGAACCAGCTCGTGGGCAAACACTGGGCTCTCGGCGGTCTTTATCGCGTGACGGAATCCGAGCTGCGCACGACGATGCACGACCTCGCGGCCTTCGGCGCGGCGAATGGCTTGCTCACCGATCGTGCCACGCTGCATGAGCTCGGCCTCTCCGCGAACTACAACTCCCCTCGCGGGTTCTTCGCCCGCATGGAGGCCAATCTCTTCGCCCAAAGCCTGCGTGACGATCCCAACTCTGGCCTCGCCCCCCGTAGTGGCGACTGCTTCTGGCAGTTCAACGCCTTCGCCGGCTACCGCTTCCATCGCAACCTGTGTGAAGTGAGCGCCGGTGTGCTGAACCTCAACGGCCAAGATTATCAGCTCAGTCCGCTGAACCCATGGTCAGACATCGCGAGGGAACGAACGTTTGTGATCAGGTTCCGGCTAAGTTTCTGATTTTTTCTTTGCATTCACAATTCGAAACCATGTCCTACCCCGCTTTACACACAGAAACAGATGACCCCTTTCCTATCACAAGATGGAGCATGGTGAGAGGGGTGGAATCCAGCCAGGTGACGGAGGTGGACAGGGCTTTGAATGAACTGTGCAGGATCTACTGGTATCCTATCTATGCCTATGTGCGTCGCACGGTGGGGACGCCGGAGGATGCGGAAGATCTGACACAGGGCTACTTAGCGCGGTTGATTCAGCGCGATTACATCAACCAAGCGAACCCGGAGAAAGGTAAGTTCCGTGCTTTTTTAATGGCGGATTTGAAGCTGTTCCTGGCCAAAGAGTGGATGCGTGGACGCGCCGTCAAGCGCGGTGGACGTTGTGTGATTGAGTCGTTCGACCATGCCATGGCCGAGGGGCGGTATGGAGTTGAGCCGGTGGATAATGATTCGCCTGAAAAGCTCTTTGACCGAGCCTGGGCCACTAGCCTGCTGGAGCAGGTGCGCCATAAACTGCGCCAGCACTATGAGGTAAAGGGGCCGGAGAAGCTCATGGTTTACGAGGCGCTACAGTCCTTTCTGGCATGGAACGCTGGAGAGCATTCTTATGCGGAGACCGCAGCAGTGCTTGATGTGTCGGTCAATCAAATCAAGGTGGATATCCACCGCCTACGCAAGCGCTACCGCAGCTTGTTGGAAAAGGAAATCGCCGATACTGTAAGCTGCAAGGAGGAGATCCAGGAGGAACTGAATGCCCTGGCGGCGGCGTTTAACCAGTGATGTTTGCACGGTAACACAAATTGCTCCCCCTATCTCCTGCCACCGGGGCGAGTCTCGCTACCTCCCCCCCACTTGGCCGTTTGCATGTTTTGCAAGGGATTCGCCGCATTGATGATCGCCGTGATTTCCCGAAGCAGGAAATCATGACAGGATTTTGTGAATGAAGGAAATGTCGTGTAAAGCTTGGCGACGCTACACAATAAGCTTTGGTGCTGGTGTCTGTTAGGAGCTGCTAGCACCAATGCCGTTAAGCGCACCTCAAGATAGCGTGTGTCTTCTGAGCATGGTTTTGAAGGGCTAAAAATGCGTTTTGCGCTGACCTCTCCAATCAGATCAGCGTTGGATGTCTTTTGGGGTAGCATTTTCGCTGCATTGGTGGGCTCATGAGTGAGTTTTTCTCCTCGGGTTTGGATTTGAAGCCGGGCTCGGTTTTAGCCAACCAGTGAGGCGTAAATGAGCATGTTGTAAATAGCTCGCTGAGTTGGTTTTTATGCTGAGTGGCACGTCTCAATTCCGGGCTTCGACATGATCCCACCCCCAGTGAACGCGACCTCGCGAAGATGTGATTAAATCGCACGCGCATCCGGCTGAAAAAATCACCTCGCCTTTTATCTGGCAGCTTGGCGCATTGTCAGTGGTGGACTGCTCGACGAGTTTTTTTGCGAATTTCAAAAATGCTTCATCCCGACTGTAACCATTTTCAGCGGTTCCTATAGGACACAGTGAAGCCGTAAGTCCGGTCCAAACAAAACAATCGACTCGCATTCTCATATGAAAATCATCCCCCCGCTCAAAAAAGCGTCTTACTCAGCCCCATGTGCCAGTTCTGACCAGAGTCCGCACGCCTTGTTTCGCAGTTACGTCACCTTGCTAGGCGCGGGATTGTTCGTCACCTCCTGTGTGAATCCCAACCAGCCAAACGGGGGCTATTTCGCAATGGACCCGAAAGTGGCGGCGCAAAACCGAGCCTTCACCCATGCTATTGAAAACGACAGTCAGCAGTTTCGGCATCGTGAGCGCATGAGCCAGGCTACTGCCACCGAATTAGCGACCCGTAACGCACCACGGGTCATTTATCACCCTGGCTTCTACGGACACCGCTGGTGGTGGTAAAACTGGTCAAATCTTCCAACAATTAATCATTAACCTTCCATACCATGAAATCTATTCACTCACTTATCATGTCTGCCGTCTGTTTCTCCATCCTGAGCAGTTGTACCACCGGTGGGCCCACCATCGCTAGCCTTGGAGCGGGGTCGGATGCAGCATATCTTAACGCCACTCGAGGAAGAGCAGATGCCCAAATCAGCCAGCAACAGGCGATGCAGTATAGCCGCCAGCGGCGTCAGGTCTCAGAAGAAATGGCCCTTGAACAGCAGAAGAGAAACAACTTTCTCCAGACAACGGGTGGAGTTCTGGATGTGTTCAACTCGGCTCGCTTCCTTATCCGGTAAGGAAACCATCGAATACAAAAAAGAGGAGTTCATTCGGAAAATTGGTGCGCAGATCAAGTGCCATTGAGTATGTCTTTTGACCCATGGAGGACATAGATGCGCAGGTGAAGGAAATCTACGTCGCGGTAGCCGCAGGCCAAGCGCGTGTGTCGCCTGATCTTGTTGCTGATGCCCTCCATTATCGCGTTGCAGATGGGCTTTTCAAAGCAGTTGAGGATCTGCCTGAGTGCGTCAGTAATCGTGTTTGCGAATAATTTGAGAGGCAAGATGTCGGTGGCATACGCCTTAACAAGCCACACTTGCAGATAGCCGTGCGCCGTCTTTTTTTTTGATGGTATGGTTGCAGATTGGTCGTGTGTTCTCTTTGAGATCATTGGCTTTCCAGTGCGGCTCGTTGTAGACCCACGCATTTTGTTGTTTCGGAAGCTTGTGCTGCGACAGGTTCTCCCTGGCCTTGCTTTGGTAAATTTTTGCCACAGCCCAGGCACTCGAATTTGGGAACCTCGACCACCCACACCATCTCATTCGAGCCGATGGGCAGCGTGTTGAAGCGCCGCTTCCTCCTGCCGCGCCACCGATACTCACGACCCTGGCAGTGTGGGCAGTGGATGGACTCGTCTTTGACGGCCAGATGGAACTCCACCCGGCCCTCAACATAATTCGTGCTTCGATACTAGATCGTGTTTGAAAAGCTTCCAATAGGAACTGCGGTGATGGAGTATGGGGGGCGATGAAAACAAAACGATTTGCATGGTGGGGGCCGCTCAAAGAGCGGCTCATAAAAGTGGTGCCATGAAGCTGGGCGGCAGACCTCCAGTAGGATTGGACATGGTGCTCGATGCACTATTGTTCCGGCTGAGAAATGCAGGACCTTGGCGTGACCTTCCTGAGGTCTTCGGCTCCTGGCGTACGTTTTATAGCTGATATCAGCGGCTCGCTCGAAAAGGCATCTGGGAACGGCTGCTATGCCGATTGGCGACTGGGGGCAAAAGCAGGATCCGTCTGATCCATGGCACGCATGTGGTGGTGCACCAATGCGCCGCCAATCCTGCCGGAGGAGCCCAGAAGCAGGCGATGTGTCGCACGCTTGGCGGACACAATACCAAGATCATGGCGCTGGCCGATGGTCGTGGTCTTCCAGTGAAGCTGCTACTCATCGAAGGCCAGGCTTACGAGGGCGAATACGTCATTCCGATGCTCGGCGCGCCTCATGGGCTACTGGTAGTGGGCGACAAGGGCTTCGATTGCTATCCTCTCCCTCAGCAACTTGAGCAGCTTGGAACCTCTCATTGCATTCCCAGCAATCGGACAGACGCAAGAAGCGCAGGCTCAACAAGAAGCTCTATATTCACTGCTAGAAGGTGGAGAACAACTTCTGCCGCCTGAAGCGTTGGGCCTCAGCAAGCACGTGCCGCGACAAACTTGCCTCGCACCTTCCTCCTTTCATTCAGTTTGCTTCGGTCATCGACTGGCTTCGCGAAGGCTGTTGAGGCTTTTCAAACACGGCCTAGTAGCTTTCTCGCACGCCAAAAGCGTGATACAGCACAAACTCTGGGTCTTTCAGCCTCCCTGCCATCAACCCTGCTTCGCCGCATCAACTTACCGGATGAATCGGCAGATGGTTACGGTGGGTTCTTTTCCGCCTCCTGGAAGGCGTGCGTCTTTTCCTCGTCCGCGTAAAAGATGTTCAGCGCCTGCACCAGCTTCTTGGACGCCGGATCGCCAAAGTAGCTCGTCTCCACCTTGTCTCCCACTTTGAACACCTCGGTGCATGTTTTCTTCGTCGGCCAACCACACACTCCGGCCTTGCTGATGTCAAACTGCCGGGTGCCTTCAGGCCCCTTGATTTTCATGAGCTTCCTGCTCATCTGGGTGATCGTGCCTACGAAGATCTCGGGCGTGCGCGAAGCGTGTCCGAAACTGACGGTGCCGAGCAAAAGGACGGTGAGCAGAAAGAGGTGGTGAAAGCGAGTTTTCATGGTGGCTGAGGGTCGTTGGGGTTGCAGGCTTCAAAGTGCTTGGCCTGCGACCCTTATCACCTGACCCGCTCGATCGCCTCGAGCGAATCCTGGGCGGCGGCGGCGATCGAGGGCACCGCACACTGGGAGACTTCCTGCAGGAGGCGGAGGGTCTCCGGATCTCCATAGGCACGCAGGGCGTAAACCGCCGATTGCCTGACTGGAGCGGTCACCCCTGCCCCTCCCTGCGCTGTGCGTAGGAGGAAGTTTTTCACGGCAGGATTGCCCGCGTTCATCATTCCGGTGAACAGATCATACCTCAGGACGACATCCTGTTCCCTGGAAACACGGTCCAGCACCGCAGTGAGTCCGCTCTCATCACCCAAGGCGGCCAAAGCCTTGACGCAGGCCGTGACCACCAGGTCATTGGAGGCGATCCCGTCATCCCGGACGGCGTTGGTCAGCAGCGGCGCGGAGCTCGGACTGGACATGTGCTGCAGGATTTCCAGCATCAGTTTTTTTTCCTCCGGGTCCGAGGTCTGGTCGAAATGGTCTACAACGTTCTGGATCGTCTCCGCATCGGCCTTGGTCTGAAGCTGCATGACGATGAATTGCCGCACCGCCGGGTCTTTGATCGTCGGGAGCAATTGGAACAGCTTCGGAGTGTCTGCTGCCGAGAGACCCTCCAAGGCGTTGAAGTAGTCCATCTTCGGTCCCTTAAGCTCACTCTCCAGCGCCCCACGGAGCAACCAGCCCCAGGCATCCTGCCGGGTCAGGCCGTTACCGTTGATAAAGACCAGTGGCCCTTCCATATCCGTTGAGGAGGTTTCATCGTTGTCAGGCTCTTCCACGTCGTTGGATGAATAGATGTGGTGGGTAGCAGGCAGCAGGGAGGTTTCGGTCGTTGAAGCCCGTCGGATCAGAGCCTGCTTGACAGGATCAGAGGTTGGCAGGTGCGAGTCGTTTCGCAGGAAAATCAGAGCTAGGCCAAGGACCATTAGCGCCGCAGCGCCTAAGATTTTCAGGACTTTGATTTTAAAAAATGATTTCATATATCAACGAATCAAGCTTTTGGATCCAAAACAAATTAGTACCACCATCTCACTCCATCAAAATCAGGAGGATTATTGAAAAGCCCACCTCCGATACCCATCCAGAAACAATAATGGTATTTCTTAGATTGGTCCAAATGGACACCAGCAACTCCTCGGAAACCATCAAACTTTAATCCCTTAAACAGAAACCGATAATATAGCTTATTCGTATTAAAAAAGTTTCTATTCGATTCAATTGTATCGGTTTCTTTTGAGAGTGCACTCGGAAGCTTCACAATCGAAGGACCGGTGCTCCGAAAATATCCAGAGTAACTCGAGTCTTTGGCAATCGCCCAAGCAGTAGACGCAAGACCGCCATTGATAATTGAATTATAAAAAAAGTCGACAGGAAGAGCATGCTTTTTGAGGTTGGCAATTTCATCTAGGATACTTGAGATACCATTGCTGATCTCAGAATCTGGGATGTCGAGGCGAATCGCGACTTGCGCCGTTTTCGCGCGTGTCTCGCTACCAAACAGTCCATCGCCCGCCACGATCGCTAGTGAATTTGAGGCGCAATTAAAGGAGTGGAAGATAGCCTGATCTCCCAGAATGAGGCCTCCCAGTTTTAAACCCATGATGGTGCCGGATTCGGCCGGGTCCAATGCGACCAGCCTTGCAACTCGGGTCCCAGCAAGGTTAAACATCCTCGCGAGGTTTTCTGACACCAGTGATCCCCAGGAATGACCCACGAGATTCAGGGAACCACCGGCCTTGACGCCACATTTGTTTAAGAGCCGTTTCGCCGTCGTCGCTACAGGATCAATGAACCGGGAACCTTCCAAGTTACTCTCTGAACTATTGTCGGCAGCCCCTTCACTCCAATTCAAAACCATGCTGCTTGCCGGGGCACCTTCAACGTGGCGGGCACTGGAGATCGTGCCTGCAAGGGTCCGGAATGAAACGTGGGAGTCCGCTTTGTCGGGATTGTCGACCCGCCCATGGGTGACCATCCACAGTTCTCTGTTTGGGGAAATCACTCCGGCCACTGCTTCAATCTTAGCTGAATACCAATTGATGCGTATCTTGTTGTTAGGGGGGCGTTTTGCATTTCTTTTAATATGAATGTAGTAATTATAATTTTTTTCAAGCTCATTTTCAAAACCAGAGACCTCAATTCGCCTTTCATTTATGGGCGTCCATAAGGGGTAGGCAGCGTCTTTGGTGCCATTGGTGGCACTGTTCGGGAGCCCTTTTCCCCAGCCCCCAACATCAGTGGCTTCTATGTCGTAGGTTGAGGTGAGCTCAAGTCCATAGGCACCCTCCAAATATGTTGGGGTGACGATATCCTTGGGAATAACAACTTTGATATACTCCGTATCGCATAATTTGTGGGGTTTGACGACAATAGTCTGGGGCTTTACTACTTGAATGTAAGGAATAGCATAAATCGTCAAAGACCCACTGGAACGATCAGTCGAACCTCTGACGCCAAAAGACCATTTACCTTTTACAGGATTTTGATACTTAAAATCTCTATGCCAAGTGCCATATCCATATTCGGTGAAACGATATCCATATCCCATTTGTGTTGGGCTAAGGGATTGCCATTGTGTAGATCCGCTGCGCTGTTTTAAGATGAGAATAAGCTCGGCGGTGTCCTCGGGCACACTAATGGTAACGACTTTGGCCGCTTTCCCGGAGAAGGATATCGAGGCGACTTTTTTGACTTCAACAGCTTGAAGAGCACTAGTTAATAAAAGGAAGATGATAAGGATTGATTTCATGGGTTAAAGAAATTGGGGTGTTTGATCTGGCTGCTAAGAAACTGCTTTCGCGCCCGCCGCGCCGGATACCGTCAGAGCGGGGCCAGGCGGCGGGGAGTGAGGGGCATGTTTTTGTCTTGTGTGTCTTGATTGCCGGTGATTCGGGCCTTGCCACTTGGCGCGGTGTTTCGGTCCCCAGTGATTTCTAAAGAGGAGTCACGCGGGATTTTCCGGAACGATGGCGGTCAGTTTGGCGGGTTTCTTCACGGCGGGTTTGGATGGGTTTTTGATTTTCGGCTGCCGGTGACCGGCTTCATCAGGCTCTATTCAGACCCGCCAAAAAGGTTACAGCCCGGCTGAATTATCTTTTGATGCCCTCTGCACACACCGCAGTCACCCGTCGTTGACGGAGGAAAAATAGCCGTCTTAATGCGCATCTTTCCAAAATGAATGCCCCGCCGCCAGCCCAACCCACCTGTGTGCAGTGCGGCAAACCCATGCTCGTAGCATTGGGCGGTGTAAGCTGCCCAGCCTGTCTTTTGACGGGAGCGGACGACCTCAGCGGCATCTCATTGAGTGAGACGGGCAGTTTATCTGACGGAGCAGCAGTGAACGCCTTTGGCGTGGCCATGCATGCGGACAATCCGAAGCAGTGGCAGCCGCCGAGGCTGGATGAGTTACAGGATATGCTGCCGGGTTACAAGATCGACAAGCTCGTGGGCCTGGGAGGCATGGGGGCGGTGTATCGCGGGGTGCAGACGACGCTTGACCGCAAGGTGGCGATCAAAATCCTTCCTCCAGGGCTCGGTGAGCATGATCCGGCTTTTGTGGAGCGCTTTCTGAATGAGGCGCGGCTCATGGCGAAGCTGGCGCATCCGAATGTGGTCACGATCTACGACTCGGGCGAGACGAAGGACGGTCAGCTTTATTATGTGATGGAGCTGATGGACGGCACGGATGTGTCACGGATGATCGCCGACAAAGGTCGACTGTCCGTGGAGCAGGCGCGGGCGATCTGCCTGCGTGTGTGCGATGCGCTGACCGCCGCTCACGATCTGGGCATCGTGCATCGTGACATCAAACCTGCAAACGTGCTCGTGAGCACGAAGAACGTGGTGAAGGTGGCTGACTTTGGCCTCGCGCGGCTGGCGGACACGCACAGCGGCCTGACGCGCACCGGTTTCATGGTCGGCACGCCGGATTTTCTTGCGCCGGAGGCGATGACGCCGGGTGTGGAGTTGGATGGGCGCGCTGATCTGTATGCGGTGGGCGTGATGCTCTACCAGATGCTCACCGGCGCACTGCCGCGTGGTGCCTTCAAGCCGGCCTCGCACCTGGTGCCGGCACTCGACCGCCATTTCGACAGCGTGATCAGCCGGGCGATGCAGACGGAGCCGGAAGATCGCTATGCCAGCGCGGCGCAGATGCGGCATGACTTGGAGCAACTGAGCGTGGTACTGAATTTCCGCGAGATGGCGGACTCGACGATGGCGGTGCCGGTCGGCAGGCTCACGCCGGAAAACATCACGCAGAGGCCAGTGGCGAAGATTTCGACCGTTTCGCCCAAGAGTGGCTCGCAGGCCATAATAGCGGTCAATGCGGCCGCAAAGGCTAAAAAAAATTCAAAGCTTAGCGAGGCCAAAATCCGCTTGGTGGTCACGTTCCTTGCCATCATACTGTGCGCGGCTGCAGGCTGTGTGGCGCTGCGTCGCGTGGGCCTGGGCGTGGTTACGTTGAGCTATGATCTGCCATTTCTCGTACACCGGCCAGGCGGCGCGGGGGATGTGTGCCTGGTGTATCTCGATGAAAAGGTCGGCGACACGCTCGATCGCAAAGTGCAGCCCGCTTTGCTCGATAAACTGGCCGCCGCGGGTGCTCGGGCGGTGATGTATGACCTCATCTTTGAGGTAAACTCGGCTGATCCAGCGCTGGATGCGGCTTTTGCAGAGTCGATGAGGAAATTCCGTGCCGGAGGTGGGGTGGTGATGCTGGCCGCTGGCCGCGAGGTGACGCACCAGGCCGGTGTGACGATGGAGCGGCTCATTATCCCAAATGACACGCTGCTGAATGCGGCAGATGATTTTGGCATCGTGGCGCTGGTGCATGATGATCGTTTCACCGTTCGCGAATTGATCGCTGGAACGCGCGATGAGGCCTCACTGACCTGGAAAACGGCCCAAAAGCTCGGGGCACCGCTTGATGAGGCCAAACGCTTCGATGATCGCTGGATCAATTACACCGGCCCGCATGATACGATCCCGTCCGTCTCAGCAACAAACGTGCTCGATGGCGTAGATGCGGCCTTTTTCCGTGGGAAGATCGTCGTCATCGGCGGCAAGCCAGGCATCGTGAGTCCCAAGCTGGGCGAGGATTTGTTTAACACACCCTTTCACCGCCTGGATCGTCGCGGAAATGTACCGCAAATGAGTGGCGTGGAGGTGCAGGCAAACATACTCGTGAACCTCCTTCGTGGAGACTGGCTCACTCGCAGTGGTAGTAGTGCTGACCTGCTTTTCGTGCTTTTCATCGGCCTGGCTGCTGGATGGGCCTTTTCACGGCTACACCCGTTCACGAGCTTCTTGCTCGCTTTTGCCGCTGTGTTGCTGCTGAGCCTCGCAGGCTTGCTGGCCGTGCATTTTGCCAACGTGTGGTTCCCGTGGAGCGTGGCAGCGCTGGTGCAACTCCCCGTTGCACTGGTCGCGGGCACCGGGGCGCACTTTTACATCGAGCGGCACTTCCGCCTGAAGCTCGACGAAGAACAAAAGAGACTGCGAGAGGCCTTCTCGAAGTATCTCTCCCCGAGCATGCTCGAACGGCTCACGGACGAAGGTTTCACGCTCGATCCCGGCGGCGATAAGACGACGGCCGCGATGATGTTCACCGACATTGAGAACTTCACCGACATCTGCCAGCGTGTACATGAGCCGATGCACATCGTCGAGCCCCTCAACGGCTACTTTCAGCGCACTACCGACAGGGTTTTCAATCACGACGGCAGCGTGATCAAATTCATCGGTGATGCCATTTTCGCCGCCTGGGGCGTGCCTTTTACTGATGAGTATGCGGCCGTGAAATCCGTCCGCGCCGCCTGGGAGTTGCACGAAAACGCCGGCCTCAAAATCGGTGGCGAGCCGCTGCGCACCCGCGTTGGTCTGCACTACGGCGAAGTCGTCGCGGGCAACATCGGCAGCACCAAACACATCGACTACACGCTCATTGGCGATGCCGTGAATCTTGCCAGCCGTATCGAGGGCCTAAACAAGGCCCTCGGCACCAGCATCTTGCTTAGCGAATCCGTTAGAAAGCTGATCGGCGACGAATTCTGCACTCGGCGCGTAGGCCAGTTTCGTGTGAAGGGCAGGATTGATGTGACCACGGTCTATGAGCTCCTCGGGCCAACGAGTAATACCGAGTCTCCAGAATGGGCACGCTCTTATGAGGCTGCTCTAGCCGCATTCGAAATCGGAGACCGCCGTGCTGCCAAAGATCTGTTCGAACAAACCAATCGCCTCCGTCTTGATTCGAATGGAGACGGGCCTTCAAAGTTTTTTCTTGAATACCTTACAAAGAGCGATGGTAACCATTCTACGATCGTTGACTTGCAAGAAAAATGAACCGGTAAATGCGCCGCTGGTATTGGTGCTTCGCTCCGCTGTTACAGCACGTGGATTTCATGAAGAAACACCGCTTGATTTGATAGAAGTTGAATAAAGGTCATGGCATTCCCACCAAAAAAACGGAGAAAGTCTCTATGGAGAATCAAGGTGGAGTTTTGAGCCTGCCTAGCGGGGCGCAATTCGTCTCTTTTTAGCAGAATGTTGAAGAGTAAATATTTTATATTTTAAATAGATCGGCAAATTACACGCTCTAAATTAAACAAAAGATTAAGATTTTTTATTTTGAATGGTCTTCACGAGATCTTTTGAGTGCAGCACCCCGTGCCAACACAACATGGCACAAAGCAAAAAAATGTAACAAGATTCCTTTTCTTGGGTGTCCTGATGTAATTTGTGGTAACTCAATGCCTACCACTCAAGACTCGGTATCTTGCGCTATTTCTAGGAAGTCTTGCCGTGCCATATGTTGTTAGAGAACTTCCAACACAAAAAAAAAGAGCCTTCTTCAGAGTTTATACTGGTCAGTGAGCGGCTTGCTCCATGGCGCTGCATGTTCGTCCTGCTAATAAGTATTTTGTTTTTTTCTGCGGATTCGCAAGCTGCTTCGGGTCAAATCACTAGAACCGCGCCGACTCCAGCAGGCAGCACTAGCTCTTCCCGACCACCTCAGGGTCTGGCCCATTCTGATTGGGAAAGTATTCGTGCGGCACACCATGCCTGGCAGCATTCTTTTATGTTCGGTGAGAATGGCGACTGGCAAGCGCGCAGTCCTAGCCAGCGTTGGAACGCCAGGTTTGAGGGTAGGGGATTCTTGGTCGTGCCAGACGGAGAAGGCTGGCGATGGGGGCTGGAAATGCGCAGTTATGGCTTCGCGGGCTATCAAAACTTGGTCGGCGGACTTTCGCCAACGGTGAAGACTGAGAGAAATCGCCTCAACATCCGGTGGGATGCAAATTTAACAGAATGGTTCGTGAACGACTCGCGCGGACTTGAACAGGGCTTCACGCTGCTGCAACGTCCCACAGGGGGGGGGACTGGCAAGGAGTTGGATGTGGTCTTGACCACACGCGGCACCCTCAAAGCTTCCCTCACAGTTGATGGATCAGCCGTTTCATTCCACGATGAAAAAGGCGTGGCTTTGGTTCATTACTCTGGATTGAAAGTTTGGGACGCGAATGGCGAGATCCTTCCTTCCCGTTTTGTCCTCACGCCTAATGGCGGTGTCATTTTAAGGATGGACGAGTCTGGCGCCACCTACCCACTTACCATCGATCCGATTGCCCGGCAGGCGTATCTGAAGCCGGATCAGGTGGGGGTGGCCAACGCAGGAGATCTTTTTGGGGCCTCCGTGGCGATCAGTGGGGACACGGTCGTCATCGGGGCTCCCGGTGAGGACAGCAGCACTACGGGTGTGAATAGCAATCCCGATGAGGCGGCTCCCGGTGCCGGCGCGGCTTATGTGTTTGTCCGAAATGGTGCGGCGTGGACGCAGCAGGCCTACTTGAAGCCATTGGTGTTCAACCCGGTGGGTCAGGATGGATTTGGAACCTCGGTCGCCATCAGCGGGAATACGCTGATCATCGGAGCCCCTGGCGAAGACAGCGGCAGCACCGGCGTCAACAGCACCCCCATCTACAATCGCGATGGATCTGGCGCCGCCTATATTTTTGTCCGCAGTGGTTTGGCCTGGTCTCAACAAGGTTATCTAAAGACATTGTGGGTGGACACAGGCGAGGATCGATTGGGCACCTCGGTTTCCATCAGTGGAGATACCGTGGTCGTTGGCGCTCCAGGCGAGGACAGTTCCACGACGGGAGTCGGTTCAACGCCAAACAACTCTGCTGGCGAGTCAGGAGCCGCCTACGTCTTCACTCGAAGCGGCACAAGTTGGTCTCAATCTCCATCAGGCTACCTCAAGGCAAGTAATACGGCTGGCTACCAAAGGTTTGGAACCTCCGTAAGTATCGACGGTGATAGCATCATCGTCGGTGCCTATGGTGAGTCCAGCAACACAACGGGTGTCGATAGCACGCCCAACTTGCTTGGCTTTAACCATGGGGCGGCTTATGTATTTGCGCGCAACGAGGGTTTTTGGGGTCAGCAGGCCTACCTGAAGGCAGACCCAACCTCGTCTCACGGTGATGCTTTTTTCGGCAGCGCCGTCGCGATTCAGGGAAACACTGCGGTGGTTGGGATTCCTTGGCGGAATGTCACCAGTATTGCAAACCGTTCCGGCGGTGCCTGTGTTTTTGTGCGAAATGGCACCACCTGGAGCCACCAAGCCCTGCTGCGCCCGCTGGACTCTGAATTGAAATTCGGCATCCAAGTCGGTGGTTCCGTGGGTATCAGTCGGGATACAGTGGTGCTCGGTTCATTGGACGACAACGCAGAGGGTTCTGGAGCCGTGCTTGTCTTCGTTCGTAAAAATTCCGCATGGGCTCGTCAGACGACGCTGAAAGGCCCGCAACTGACTTCGGGAGATCAGTTTGGAGCTGCTGTAGCGATATCAGGGGATACCGTGGTGGTTGGGGCGCCGAAGGAAGACAGTGCCACACTGGGGATCGATACCACGCCCGATGAGGGCTCCACAGATTCCGGAGCCGCCTCGATCTTCACCGGTTTGGGGCCAGATCCCACGCTGGCAGATCCCACGGTCTCCGGTATCACCGCCACCTCCGCGGTGCTCGGCGGCACGGTGGTCACCGATGGCGGCGGAGCGATCCTGGAGCACGGGATCGTCTATGCTCCGACCGGCATTAACGCGGATCCATTCATCAGCGGCACCGGCGTGGTGAAGGTGATGAGCACAGGCACCAACGGCGTCTTCACCGTGGGCGTCAGCGGTCTGGCTCCGGGGACCATTTATACCTTCAAGGCCTATGCCACGAATGACCGCGGCACCAGCTACACGACGGTGGGGACTTTCACCACGCTGCGGCCGCCGGTGATCAGGAATCTCACCGCCACGCAGCGCCCGGGCACCAAGCTGGTCGATCTCAGCTACGATCTTTCCGCTCCGGGCTTTGCCGGAGTGGTGGTGAGGCTGCAGGTCTCCAGCGATAGCGGCGCCTCTTGGTCGGTGCCAGTAAACACGGTCACTGGCGCGAATGTTAGCGTCGCCCCTGGCACAGGACGCACCATCGTGTGGGACGCCGGGACGGACTGGCCGCTGGGCTTCAGCACCCAGATGCGCTATCGTCTCATCGCCGATGACGGTGTAACGCCGCTGGCTGGTTTTTCCTACATCCCGGCAGGCGCGTTCACCATGGGCCGCACCAGCTCGGACACAGACAGCAACGCCCCGCCGACCTCGGTGACGGTGAGCAGCTTTTACGCGCAGCAGACCGAGACCACTAAGGTCCAATGGGAAGAGGTGCGGACCTGGGCGGCTGCCAACGGCTACGATGATCTCCCCGCCGGTGGCGGCAAGGCGGTGAACCACCCGGTGCAAAACATCAGTTGGTGGGACGCGGTGAAGTGGTGCAACGCCCGCAGTGAAAAGGAGGGACTCACACCCTGCTACACGATGAGCGGTGGCGTAATGCGGATGGGCACCAGCGACCCGGACGTGAATTGGAACGCCAATGGCTACCGGCTACCCACCGAAGCGGCGTGGGCAAAGGCGGCGCGGGGCGCATTGGCCGGCCTTCGCTATCCATGGGGTGCTGACACGATCAACCACACCCGGGCTAACTACAATTCCAGTGGAACCGCGTTCGGGAATCAGAGCGATGGTGCCGGCGTCCACCCCTCCTACACCAACGGTGGGACACCCTACACCAATACTGTGGGCGTTTTTGCGGCCAATCCTTTTGGGTTGTATGACATCGCTGGCAATGTCTCAGAGTGGTGCTGGGATTGGTATGCGGCCGGTAGTTACGTGGCTGGAGCCACGGACCCTAGGGGCCCGGCCACAGGAACGTCTCGCGTAACCCGTGGCGGCTCGTGGAATGATGGGGCCGGCAACGCACGCTGCGCCTCCCGCACTGCAGGCAGCGCAGGTGCCACCACCGGCTTCCGCCCCGTTCGCGGGCGGCTGTTTAACTCGTTTGTCGAGGTCCCTGGGGGCACTTTCACCATGGGCAGAATTCTAGGGGAAACTAACATTGATGCTCCGCCTGTCTCAGTCACAGTGAGTGCGTATCACCTTCAAGAGACCGAAACGACCAAGGCCCAGTGGGATGCAATCAGAACATGGGGGCTGAATCATGGCTACAACACTTTGGCAACAGGAAACGCCAGAGCCTCGGATCACCCGGTGACTGAGGTTAATTGGTGGAATGCGTTATTGTGGTGCAATGCTCGCAGTGAGAAAGAAGGCCTCACGCCATGCTACACACTTGGTGGTGCTGTAGTGCGTACAGCAGGCGGGTCTGTGCCGGATGTTAATTGGGCTGCCAACGGTTATCGATTGCCAACAGAAGCGGAATGGGAGAAAGCAGCGCGGGGCGCAATCAATGGAAAAAGCTTCCCCTCAGGGAAGGACTCGGTGAATCATGACGAGGCGAACTTTTCTGGCCACCCTGTTTACTCGACAGCAGGAAGCGACCTTCTTACTGCGCCATCAGGCAGCTTTGCGCCCAATGGCTATGGTTTTTACGACATGGATGGAAACGTGCATGAGTGGTGCTGGGACTGGTATGACTCCAATTCTTATCTTAACAGAGCCATTGATCCGCGAGGAGCAGCCAGCGGCACCAGTCGCGTGTTGCGCGGCGGATCTTGGGGAAGCGGCGGCTATGCACTACGCTGCTCTTTTCGCAATTCCACTGCACCCAACAACCAGAACACCTCCATCGGCTTTCGTCCAGCCCGTGGGCGACCTCAAGTCGTGACGGGAATGCTCGAAACTGCGAGCACTACAATCGATCTTCGCGATGCTCCTTCGATTGGTGCGTCGACCGTAGCGGGCGTCACAGCCACTGGGGCAAATTTGGGTGGAAACGTGACCTCCGACGGCGGAGCTACGGTCACCGAGCGCGGGGTGGTCTACGCACCCACAGCCACCAACGTGGATCCTTTGATCGGTGGCAGCGGCGTCGTGAAGATTGTCGGCACGGGAACCACGGGCGCGTTTACCGTGCCTGTCATTAGCCTAGGCACCGAGACCGCTTACACGTTCAAAGCCTA
>Ga0114980_10000987_pt1 | contig 20291 bp, 17 predicted proteins | sample S_140806_EF_Meta_FD_87018 | JGI IMG/M metagenome (GOLD analysis project Ga0114980, IMG submission 87018) | Freshwater microbial communities from Lake Simoncouche, Canada to study carbon cycling - S_140806_EF_MetaG | ecosystem: Environmental > Aquatic > Freshwater > Lake | place: Lake...
CTCAAGGTTTTCGCGGCCAGCGCAGCGCGAGCTTGGGTGAGGGTCATGTCAGGTTCTTGCATGGCTTTTCCAATCAAAAAAAGCTATCTTGGCATAAAGATGAAAACTGGGGTTTTCACCTAAACGCTGTATTTCTGCTTCTTGGGCTTAAACTCGCCCACTTCTTTTTATCTACCAAAGCCCCATCATGACGACTACCCCTTCCGGCCTGCAATACGAAGACACCCACCATGGCGAGGGTGAGACCGCCCAAGCTGGTCAACATGTGACAGTGCATTACACCGGCTGGTTGTGGGAAGACGGCGAAAAAGGGGTGAAATTCGATTCCAGCCTCGACCGCAACGACCCATTTGAATTCGGTTTGGGCCAAGGCATGGTCATCCAAGGCTGGGATGAAGGCGTGCAAGGTATGAAGATTGGGGGCAAGCGTAGCCTGCTGATTCCCGCCGAACTCGGTTACGGCGCTCGCGGCGCTGGCGGCGTCATACCGCCCAATGCCACGCTGCTCTTTGAGGTGGAACTGCTAGGCGTTGAGGGCTGAAGCCACACCTCTTGAAATTTGCCAAACCCCTCCCATTTACAGGGCTGATTTGAATCAGCCCTTTTATTTTGTATGTCAGAACCCAAGCAAACACCACCGTCAGAGCCGACGGGTCAACCCGAGCCCGCCATGGATCCAACCCAAGTACCCACCCCTCACGAATTGCCCGCAGACCCTTTGAGCGAGGCCTTGGCCGAATTGGCCGTAGTTCAAGCCAAAAACGCCGATCTAGCCGACCAATTTTTGCGTGCCAAGGCCGAGGTAGAGAACGCCCGTCGCCGCGCGGATGAGGAAATTTCCAAAGCGCGTAAGTTTGCGGTGGAAGCCTTTGCCGAAAGCCTGCTGCCCGTTTCCGATAGTCTGACCGCGGGTTTGGCCATTGCCGACGCCACTGCGGAACAACTGCGCGAAGGCTCTGAAGCCACGCTGCGCCAACTCAAAAGCGCCTTAGAACGCCACAAAGTCATTGAAATCAACCCCGAAGCGGGTGCAAAGTTCGACCCGCATCAGCACCAAGCGATTTCGGTCGTGCCTGCCGAGCAAGAACCCAACACCGTGGTTTCAGTACTTCAAAAAGGTTACTTGATTGCAGACCGTGTGTTGCGCCCCGCTTTGGTCACCGTCACAGCCCCCAAGTAATACAAGCTTGAACACACCCTACGCACTTGAAATCCACCAAGTTATCCACAATTGTTAAACATCACTTTTAGAAATGAATCAGTCGCCTTACGGAGCTGAATCGCACAGGAGAAAAAAATGGGAAGAATTATTGGCATTGACCTCGGTACCACCAACTCGTGCGTGGCCATCATGGAAGGCAACACCACCAAAGTGATCGAGAACGCCGAGGGTGCACGCACCACGCCATCCATCATTGCGTACCAAGAAGACGGCGAAATTTTGGTCGGCGCCTCCGCCAAGCGCCAAGCGGTGACCAACCCGCGCAACACCTTGTACGCCGTCAAACGCCTGATTGGCCGCAAGTTTGACGAAAAAGAAGTGCAAAAGGACATCAACCTGATGCCTTACACCATTGCCAAAGCCGACAATGGCGACGCATGGGTCGAGGTGCGTGGCCAAAAAATGGCACCACCCCAAATCAGTGCCGAGGTGCTGCGCAAGATGAAGAAAACCGCCGAGGACTATCTTGGCGAAGAAGTCACCGAGGCCGTCATCACCGTGCCCGCTTATTTCAACGACAGCCAACGCCAAGCCACCAAAGACGCAGGCCGCATCGCTGGTTTGGACGTCAAGCGCATCATCAACGAACCCACTGCTGCCGCACTGGCTTTTGGTTTGGACAAAACCGAAAAAGGCGACCGCAAAATCGCTGTTTACGACTTGGGTGGCGGCACCTTTGACGTGTCCATCATCGAAATCGCGGATGTCGATGGCGAAAAGCAATTCGAAGTACTCTCCACCAACGGCGACACCTTCTTGGGCGGCGAAGACTTTGACCAGCGCATCATCGACTTCATCATCACCGAGTTCAAAAAAGAATCCGGTGTCGATCTGTCCAAAGACGTGTTGGCCTTGCAGCGCCTCAAAGAAGCCGCTGAAAAAGCCAAGATCGAACTCTCCTCCTCCACTGGCACCGACATCAACTTGCCTTATGTCACTGCCGATGCATCGGGCCCAAAGCACCTGAACATCAAGCTCAACCGCGCCAAGCTTGAAAGCTTGGTAGATGAACTGATCGAGCGCACCATCGCGCCTTGCCGCACTGCTATCAAAGATGCTGGCGTATCGGTAAGCGATATTGACGACGTGATTTTGGTCGGCGGTATGACCCGCATGCCCAAGGTGCAAGACAAGGTCAAAGAATTCTTCGGTAAAGAACCCCGCCGCGACGTCAACCCCGACGAAGCCGTGGCCGTGGGTGCCGCCATCCAAGGCCAAGTGCTCTCGGGCGATCGCAAAGACGTGCTGCTGTTGGACGTCACCCCCTTGTCTTTAGGCATTGAAACCCTGGGTGGTGTGATGACCAAGATGATCACCAAAAACACCACCATTCCAACCAAGTTTGCACAGACCTTCTCCACCGCAGATGACAACCAACCTGCTGTGACCATCAAGGTCTACCAAGGCGAGCGAGAAATGGCGTCTGGCAACAAGTCTTTGGGTGAATTCAATTTGGAGGGAATCCCGCCTGCCGCACGTGGTACTCCGCAAATTGAGGTCAGCTTTGACATCGACGCCAACGGTATTTTGCACGTGGGCGCCAAAGACAAAGCCACCGGCAAAGAAAACAAAATCACCATCAAAGCCAACTCGGGTTTGTCTGAGGCCGAAATTCAACAGATGGTGAAAGACGCTGAACTCAACGCCGAAGAAGACAAGAAAAAACTTGAAATGGTGCAAGCGCGAAACAACGCTGAAGCCTCTGTTCACAGCGTCAAGAAGAGCTTGGTCGACCATGCCGACAAAGTTGAAGCTGGTGACAAAGAAAAAATCGAGGCTGCGGTGAAAGAAGTCGAAGAGGCTTTGAAAGGCGAAGACAAAGACCTTATCCTCGCTAAAACCGAAGCTTTGATGACTGTTGCACAAAAACTCGGTGAGATGGTTTATGCCGATATGCAGGCGCAACAGCAAGCTGCTGCGACTGGTGCAGGCACAGCTTCCGATGCTGGCAACAAGCCCGACGACGACAATGTGGTCGATGCTGAAGTCAAGGAAGTGAAAAAAGGCTGAACTCTCCTCCCCCTTCGCGCCGCGCATCGCCTGAGAGGGCTGCGCGGCGTTGGTACATTCAACACCCTTAGATACAACCATGGCTACCAAACGCGACTTTTACGAAATATTGGGTGTACCCAAAAACGCCAGTGACGACGAGATCAAAAAGTCGTACCGAAAAATGGCGATGAAATACCACCCTGACCGCAACCAAGGAGACGCTGCGGCCGAGGTCAAATTCAAAGAGGCCAAAGAAGCCTATGAAATGCTTTCTGACGCTGAAAAACGCGCTGCCTATGACCAGTTTGGCCATGCAGGCGTAGACCCCAATATGCGCGGTGGCCCAGGCGGCGCAGCTGGTTTTGGCGGCTTTGGCGAGTCTTTTGGCGATATCTTTGGCGACATCTTTGGTCAAACACGCAGGCAGCAAGGTGCTGGCGGCAAGCAAGTGTTTCGCGGCAATGACCTAAGTTACGCCATGGATGTAACCCTCGAAGAAGCCGCGTTGGGAAAAGAGTCGCAAATTCGCATACCTAGCTTTGAGGAATGCACCACCTGCAGTGGCACTGGCGCCAAGCCAGGAACTTCCGTCAAAACCTGTGGCACCTGCCAAGGGCAAGGCGTAGTTCAAATGCGCCAAGGCTTTTTCAGCGTTCAACAAACTTGTCCGCACTGCCGAGGTAGCGGGAAAACCATCACTGACCCCTGCACACCTTGTCATGGTCAGGGCAAAGTCAAAAAACAAAAAACACTGGAAATCAAAATTCCCGCAGGTATTGATGACGGTATGCGTATCCGCAGCAGCGGTAACGGTGAGCCTGGCACCAATGGTGGCCCCCCTGGCGACCTTTTCATTGAAATCCGTTTACAAAAACACGAAGTCTTTCAGCGCGATGGTGACGATTTGCATTGCGCGGTACCCATCAGTTTCACCACCGCAGCGCTAGGTGGAGAAATCGCTGTTCCCACCCTTAGCGGAGAAGCCGCCATCGATTTGCCCGAAGGCACACAAACGGGCAAGCAGTTCAGACTGCGTGGCAAAGGCATCAAGGGGGTACGCTCGAGTTTTCCCGGCGATTTGTACTGTCACATTACAGTTGAGACACCTGTCAAGCTGTCTGAGCACCAGCGCAAGATCTTGAAGGAACTCGACGAGTCTTTGAAGAAGGGCGGCGATAAACACAAGCCCTCAGAAGCGGGCTGGGCTGACAAGCTGAAAAATTTATTCAGCTAAGGTTTGCAGTTCTGAAAGCTGGACTCGCCGCGCTGCCAACACTTACCGGCATCGTGGCGTGAAGGATGTGGCGTGGCATGTTTGTCAATGCGTGCCACGTGAATACGTGCTTGACTTACCCCGTCTTTATCAACAGCCAATTGCAGCGCCCAGCCTGTGGTGTTTTCCAAACTGGTGTAGCCATCAAACACGAAATTACCTAGGCTGTAAACGATTGGGCGACCTTTGTAGAACTCGGTATTTTGGGTCACATGCGGATGGCTGCCCACCACCGCGTCCGCACCAGCGTCAATCATCAATCTGGCCAAGCGTTGTTGCCTAGTGGTGGCATAAGGCTCATCTTCAACACCCCAATGCATGAATGGAATGACTACATCAGCTTGGTGAATTTGACGAGCTGCTTTGATATCGGCAACCACTTGCTCGTCGTCGCTCCATGCAGAACCAGGCCGATCAACATCAGCTTCAAAGCTACGCGGGAAAAATTCGTTGTAACCCAAAACAGCGATGGTGATGCCTTGGCGCTTGAACAGCATCGGCGTGTGTGCTTGTTGCAAATCACGTCCGCCACCAAAATATGGCATTTTGGATTTGTCTAAAAAATCTAGCATTTGGCCAAATGCTGCAGGACCAAAATCGCCTGTATGGTTGTTGGCCAACGATACAGCATCAAAATGTTTTTTGAGTAACTTGAGCACCCGAGGATGGGCTCTGAAAGTAAAGGGTTTGTCTTCGGCTTTACCAATGGTGGCAATCACGCATTCCAAGTTACCAATGCGAATATCGCTTTGGTTAAGAACTGAAGCAAAGGGCTTAAAAGGGTTGTGCCCCTGTGCGATACGTTTGCCAGGCAAATCAGCCAACATCAAGTCACCCACAAACACCATGGATACATCTGCGGTTTGCGCAAAAGCATTCGCACAACATAGCCATGTAGCCACGGCTGTCGCGATCCATCTTGTGATGAAGCGTCGGTTCATGGAGCATTCATCACAGTGCAGTCATAGCTCAGTTCACGTCCCAAATTGGGGGAGTAAAGCTGCTGCCTGCCAGTCAAGCTTTGGTTCTTGGCAAACGGTGGCAAATAAGTAGATTGTTGAAGAATGAGGGCTTGCCCAGAAGAGCGGTAAGAGACTGTGATTTTGATATTTTCGATTTGGATACTACCTTTGCTGAAGATAGCTTTGAACCTGAAGCGCTCTAAGTCCATGGGCTTGGCGGTATAAGGATGGGCAGTCGGAACAACAACAAATTGATAGTCCTCACCGCCCGCAAAGAGCTTGCATTGCAAGCGCAGTTGCAGGTTGGATGCAAGACTTGCATTCACCGACAAAAACAAACCTGCCGCAATGAACAAACGCTTCCATAGACAGAGTTGGCTTGGCATGAAGATCAACATTACACCTTGGATGATGACGCAAGCTCTTTCATGCGCATTTGCACATGCGCCATCGACTCTTGGATTTGATCAATGAGAATGAGACAAACATCGCCAGCTTGAAGTTTTTCCAAGGCGCGATCGATGGCTTTGAATTCACCGAACACATCTTCAATGGCTTTTACTCGGGTGGCCCCTTGCAAACCTTCTCGCAATAAAGCAATGACTTCTCCGTCAGAGCGCCCACGCTGGCAAGCGTCTTCGAAAAGGATGACATCGTCAAATGCATGACCAATATTTCGGGTCAGGGCTCGCAAATCTTCGTCTCGCCTGTCACCCGTGCCGCATATCACCACACTGCGACGATTGGCAGGGAAAATATTGATAGCCTCGACAATGGCTTTCACGGCATCTGCGTTATGTCCAAAATCGACAATCACTTTGGCCTGCTTGTAGTCAAAAACATTGAAGCGCCCAGGAACGCTTTGGGCATCACTGACAAAATGACTCAAAGCCTCACACATGTCTTCCCAGTTCAGTTTCAAGGCCCAGCCTGCTGCAATAGCGGCCATGACATTGGCAACTTGAAAACGTAAAGCGCCGTTGTGGGTAATCGGGACTTTCGCCAAGGAAATATGCATTTGGAATTTCCCCTCGGCAGCGACGATGTGGTCGCCTTCCACAAAAATTACGCGCTTGCCTTGGGCTCGGTGCGTCGCCAGTGCAGGTGCTTTGGCGTCATAGGCAAAAAAGGTGACGGCGCTGGGACATTGGGCAGCCATGGCCACGACCAAAGGGTCCTCTGCATTCAGAACAGCCATTCCAGATGGATCCACATTGCGAACGATAACGCGCTTGAGAACAGCCAAATCTTCAACGGTAGATATATAGTTCAAACCAAGGTGGTCACCGCTGCCAATATTGGTGACCACAGCCACTTGGCAGCGGTCAAACGCCAAGCCTTCACGCAACATACCGCCACGAGCAGTTTCTAGCACCGCTGCATCGACGTTGGGATGCATCAAGACACGCAACGCACTTTGCGGACCCGCGCAGTCTCCTGAATCGAATTGGTAACCATTGGCATACACACCATCGGTGTTGGCAATCCCCATGCGTAGACCGCTAGCGGCAAGCAAGTGGGAAATCAAACGCACAGTGGTTGTTTTGCCGTTGGTACCGGTGACGGCAATCACAGGGATACGACCGTTTTCACCATCAGGGAACATCTGCTCGATCACCGCCTTGCCAACATCGCGCCCTTTGCCAAATGAAGGGCTTAAGTGCATTCGCAGGCCAGGGGCGGCATTGACTTCGATGATGCCGCCGTTTTGCTCTTCCAAGGGGCGCAAAATGGTTTCGCAAACAATGTCTACGCCGCAAATATCCAAGCCTACCATTTGGGCTGCCAAGACTGCGCTGGCAGCGACTTCAGGATGTACATCATCGGTCACATCGGTGGCAGAGCCACCGGTGGACAAATTAGCGTTGTTTCGCATGATGACGCGCATACCTTTGGGCGCAACACTGCTTTCATCAAGGTTTTGCTCTTGCAAGCAAGCTATTGCCACTTCATCGATACGAATTCGCGTTAAAGGGTATGAGTGCCCTTCCCCGCGCAAGGGGTCTGCGTTAACGATGTCGACCAATTGACGAACAGTGTGTTTGCCGTCACCAACAACAAGTGCAGGCTCACGACGAGCAGCGGCAACCAATTTGTCACCAATCACCAGCATTCGGTAATCGCTGCCTGGCAAATACCGTTCGACCATGATGTCTTCACGGTAACGCAAAGCAATTTTGTAAGCAGTGGCCAACTCCTCTCGGGTTTTGACATTGACAGCCACGCCCTTTCCTTGGTTACCGTCTTGCGGTTTGACCACCACGGGCAGTCCAATTTCTTGCGCCACTGCCCAAGCGTCATCAACATCTTTGACGGGTCGGCCTTCTGGCACAGGCAAGCCAGCCATTCTGAAAAGTTTTTTCGTCAGCTCTTTGTCTTGCGCGATGGATTCGGCGATGGCGCTACTAGCGTCGGTTTCAGCGGCTTGAATGCGTCGCTGCTTGCTGCCCCACCCGAGTTGCACCAAGCTGCCCTCGGTCAAACGAATGTATGGAATATTTCTGTTCAGCCCTGCATTGACAATGGATGCAGTGGAAGGACCTAGGCGCAAGTCTTCATCAACTTCGCGCAACTGTGCAATGACTTTGGCGATGGGAAAATCGGTATTGTTCAATGCAGCTTGCAATAACTCTTGGGCGAAGCCAATGGCCAAGCGACCCACCTGCTCCACTGTGTACTCCACCACCACTTGATACAAGCCTTCGTTTGGCGTAGCTGTGGTGCGGCTAAAGGTCACAGGACAACCCGCCTCAATTTGCAATGAAAGTGTGGCTTCTTCTAAAGCATGGGCAGAGGTATAGACAGACTCAGATGTGCTGTTGTAAATGCTGTAAATTGAAGGAAATAAATGCCTTAGTCGCTTAGAAAAATCAGGTACGCTGATTCGCAAATCGATGTTGTGTTGGGTATCGCATTGCACCAAAGCCTCAACAGAGGTATGTTTAGACCAAAGGTTGGGGCCGCGCAGCGCTCGCGTTCGTGTGACTTCTATCACTGACCGCTCCCCTTGGATGAAGTGGGTAGGATGGCACTTTTTTGGGAAAAGCTTTTCAACCCGGCCTTAATGAGATCAGTGGAGATGTCCAAAGCTTGGGCAACAGCAATAGCCGCACACAAGGTAGACAGGCTGATGCCGCCTTGATGCATGAGTTGCTGTATGGGCTCGGCATCGGTTCTCAACATGCTGACCTCTTTAGCGCCGTGGACAAAGAAGATTTGATGGTCGCGGTAAAACACCACACGCTGGGATTTTTCACGCGCAGCAGCAATGACAGGGTTGTTGTCTTCATGGCTATAGAAAAAAACATCGCCATCGCTGAGCTCTTCAAATGACACGGTCACTTCATCGCAGGCATTGAGTACCGCTACACCTTCAGGCAATACCACATCGACTTGGTTGCGTATGACGCTTCGCATTTGCTCGGGTGTACGGATGTCGTGTACTTCAAGCCCTACAGGCTCTGGGACACCTGTGACCACGCCAACCAAACATCGGTCATAGGCCAAGCCTTCATCCATCAATTGCATTCCAGCACTTTCAAACACAGCAGCATCCAACACACGGTTGATCAGCAAGCGCTGTCCAAGCTCAAATGAACGTGCATCTTTGCTGACAACACGTCGCTGGTCAAGGTATAAGCCATCCGCACAAGCCAAGCCAGTGTGTTTGCCACTGAGTTCAAACAACCATGCAATGATTTTGGAGAGCTCGGTGTTTTGGTGACTGCCCATCACGCCCACAATAGGGATACGACCAGAATCTGAGGGCTCAAACAACTGGTCCACGATGGCTTGACCCACGGGCCGAGGTTTGCCAACCACAGGCTTCAAATGCATCAACAGCCCTGGCCCTGCATTGACCTCAACCACAGCGCCATGCACCTCTTGCAAAGGCCGAGACACGTCGGGGGTCACCAAATCGATGCCAGCGATATCTAAGCCCACCACTTTGGCGGCAAGAATGGCCATATCGGCCACTTGGGGATGCACATCGTCTGTCACATCGTTGGCCATATTGCCAGTACGCTGAACAATGATGACCTTACCCTTGTCAGGCACGCTGTGTACTTGGAAGCCTTGTTTTTGGATTTCCAAAACAATATTGCCTTGCTCTGACAAAATGATTTTCTCCAAAGGAAATTCTTCTTCTAAACCGCGGCGTGGGTCGGTGTTGACTTGCGAATCGATGAGCTGCTCAACGGAAGAAACACCGTCACCAACGATTTGCACCGTTTCACCACGCGAAGCCGCCACGACCTTGTCACCCACCACCAACAAACGGTGCTCTTCACCCACAATGAATTGTTCAACGATGACTTCGTTGTTCTCTTCTTCGCGCAATGCAATAGCAAAAGCAGCATGAACTTCAGCTTGTGTTTTTAAATCGAGTGACACCCCACGACCATGGTTGGCGTCAATCGGTTTGAGCACCACCGGCAAACCGATGTCTTGCGCCACAGACCAAGCCTCCTCTGCTGTGGTCACAGTACGGCCTTTAGGTACAGGTACGCCACACTGTGTGAGCAAACGCTTGGTGAGGTCTTTGTCGCTGGAAATATGTTCTGCAATGGCACTGGTTTTATCGGTTTCAGCCGTCCAAATACGTCTTTGAAGCGAGCCATAACCCAGTTGCACCAAATTGCCAGTGGTGAGGCGGATTGAAGGAATACGTCGCTCGGTGGCAGCGTCCACAATACAAGCCGTGCTGGGCCCCAAACACAAGCGGTCCACCATGTCCTTGAGTTTTTTTACCGTGGCCTTGGCGTCAAAAGGTTTGTTGTTAATGGCTGCCATGACCAAATTGCGGGCGTCAACCAAACTTTCCAAACCGATTTCTTCTTGCCTTGCCCTGAAAACCACTTTGTAAACACCGCTGGTGCTGGTTTCTCGGGCCTTACCAAAACTTACCTGCATACCCGCCAAGGTTTGCAACTCGATAGCCACATGCTCGATGATGTGAGCCGGCCATGTGCCATCTCGCAGGCGCCAAACGAAACCACCCACCTCGCCCACGCTGCAATGGTGTTGGTGCAGACTGGGTAACCATTCAATCAAACGATCGACAAAACCAGGGATAGTGTTAGAGGGAAATTTTTCTAACTCACCAATATCCAACCAAGCTTCAACGGCTGAGCGATAAGTCCAAAAATTGGGGCCACGTAAAAAACGCTGTTGAAGAATTTGAATATCATCAAATGTCATAATCCAGACCTTGTAATTATTTAGCGTTTATTTATAGAAAATCGGATGACCGACTACAGATTTCAGCGGGGAGTGCATGGCTTATCGGAGGATTGGCGAGATAGGGTGCAAGAAAAGATTCCCGAACTCACCAACGTGCTGGGGTGGTTAGAGGTTGACCTCGATGCCCGATTATATTTCGCAAACTCCTTGCTTTTACTCCGTGCTGACCAGCTTTTTGCCCTAGAACACGACGAGCAATCCCAATGGCGGGTCCGTGAATGGCCGCTATCGCCAGACTTGCAACTGTCTTTGAAGGACTATGCAGGCGTGGGCACTTTAGAGCTTCACAGCCTCACCCACAGCATGGGGACGTGGCGTTTCACATTGGGGCGCAATGAGCAAGCACAGGTTTTCACCGAAGCATTTGCTGCCCGTTTGCACCAACCGTCGCACGAAGATCACGAAACAAGCGTACAGCAACAAGCTGACCCTTTGCTAGAAAAAGAGCAGCCGCCCTTACAAGGTAACTGGGGCTTGCTGCGCTTATGGCGCTTTGCCGAGCCCTATAAAGGGCAGTTGCTCCTAGGCTTTATATTGACCTTGGCGTCTACTGCTGCCACCTTGGTTCCTCCCTACTTGACCATGCCTTTGATGGACGATGTGCTGATTCCTTTTCAAAATGGACAGCAAATCGATATTGAATTGGTCACGCTGTACTTGTCAGGTTTGCTGGGCGCCTCGCTCCTTGCATGGGGATTAGGTTGGTACAAAACCTATGTGCTGGCACTGGCGTCTGAGCGCATAGGCGCAGATCTGCGCTCCACCGCCTATGAACACCTGTTACGACTGTCTTTAGAGTATTTCGGCGGGCGAAGAACTGGCGATTTGATGACCCGTATCGGCAGTGAGACCGACCGATTGTGTATCTTTTTATCAGTACATTTTTTAGATTTCGCCACCGATGTTCTGATGATTTTGATGACCGCGATCATTTTGTTCAGCATCGATCCTTGGTTGGCCTGCGCAACCTTGCTGCCTCTGCCGTTTATTGGGTGGTTGATTCAAAATGTGCGCGACAGACTGCGTAATGGATTTGAAAAAATTGACCGTGTGTGGTCTGAGTTAACCAACGTCTTGGCTGACACCATTCCTGGTATCCGTGTGGTCAAAGCATTTGCCCAAGAAAAACGTGAAGCTTCACGTTTTCGCTCAGCCAATAAACACAATTTGGCGGTCAATGACAAAGTGAATTTTTTGTGGTCGCTGTTTTCGCCAACGGTGACTTTGGTAACAGAAATAGGTCTGTTGGTCGTATGGGCATTTGGCATTTGGCAAGTAGCCAACCATCAAGTAACGGTCGGTGTGTTGACTGCTTTTTTGGCGTACAGCAGCCGTTTTTATGCTCGTCTAGACTCCATGAGTCGCATTGTGTCGCACACCCAAAAAGCCATCGCTGGTACCAAGCGAATTTTTGAAATCTTGGACCACGTCTCCAGTGTCCCCGAACCTGTCAATCCAAAGCCCATGCCAAAAATTGAAGGGCGTATCCAAATAGATGACATCGGGTTTCGCTATGGCAACCGCTCTGTGATTCGCGGCTTGAGTTTGGATATTGCCCCTGGGGAAATGATTGGCTTGGTCGGCCAAAGCGGCTCGGGCAAAAGTACCATGGTGAATTTGATTTGCCGCTTCTACGACGTCAGCGAAGGCGCTATTCGCATAGATGGCACAGACATACGTGATTTGAGAGTCAGCGACTACCGACAGCACATTGGTTTGGTTTTACAAGAACCGTTTTTATTCTTTGGCACGATTGCCGACAACATCGCTTATGGAAAGCCTCAAGCCAGTCGCAGCGAAATTGTGGCTGCCGCCCGGGCCGCTCATGCGCATGAATTCATCTTGCGACTCCCGCAAGGCTACGACTCTTTGGTGGGTGAACGTGGTCAGGCCTTGTCGGGTGGTGAACGCCAAAGGATATCCATTGCCAGAGCGCTGTTGATTGACCCCCGCATCCTCATCATGGATGAAGCTACCTCCTCGGTGGACACAGAAACTGAGCAAGAAATTCAAAAAGCCTTGGACAACTTGGTGCGTGGCAGAACCACCATTGCCATTGCCCACAGACTGTCTACCTTGCGCCGCGCCGATCGATTGGTGGTGATGGAGCACGGGCAATTGGTGGAGCAAGGGCAACATCAGGAGTTGCTTGACAGGCAAGGGGCTTATTGGCGCCTGTATGAAGCACAAGCCAGACGTGCAGAAGCCGAACAAGGACTGGTTTCTGTCAGCGACACCCGCGAGGTACGCACATGAGCCAACTGAGCCACTTGATCAAAGACCAACGCGGACTGTGGCAAGCCACTCTCGCCGACGGCTCGGTCTACAACAGTGTGACGGTGGTTCGGGCTTTTCCCATTCGTGCGCCTGACGAGGCGATCTCGGTGATCGACCATGAAGGTCACGAGTTATGCTGGATAGAGCATGTTTCGGAGTTAAACGAAAAAGTGCGCGAGGCTGTGATCGGCGCCTTGCAAGCACGTGAGTTCATGCCAGAAATTTTGAGCGTTGAACGTGTCAGTTCATTTGCCACGCCATCGGTTTGGACAGTACAAACCAACCGTGGCAAATGTGAATTCACTCTCAAAGGCGAAGAAGATATTCGCCGCGTCAGCGCCCAGACCTTGATTGTGGCGGATGCCCACGGTGTTCAGTTTTTGATACGCGATTTACCATCGCTGAATGCTTCAAGTCGAAGGCTGCTCGACAGATTCCTTTGACGTTTAGTCAAAACCTACATAACGAACAAACTTCTCACTGTCTTCGCGCACCGACTTGACGCTATTGGCCACAAAGCTTTCGTCGGGGTAGCCCATGGCAATGCAAATCATGATGTTTTGATCATCCGGAATAGCTGCATGTTCTCGCACCACTTTAGATTGCATGATGCCCTGCCCGTTGATGACACAACCCAAGCCGCGCTCCCACGCCGCCAAGACAATCGCGTGCGACAACGCTCCTAAGTCAAATTGACTGATGGCTGCAGGCTCCAAATATTTGTCATAAGTCAGCACCAAAGAAACGGGTGCATCAAACTGTCTGAATCCGCGCATAACCCAATCTGTGCGGCGCACTTTATCGTCACGCTCAATGCCCATGGCTTCAAACAGTTGAATAGCGATATCGACTTGGCGCCTACGGTGAATGCCCTCGTACTCTTCTTTCATAGGGAAGTCACGCTTAGGCGGCACGCCGTTCATCATATTGTCTGAGTTGCCTTTGCGGATTCGGTCCAAGGGTTCGCCCGTCACCACATGCACATACCAAGGCTGGGTGTTCATGCTGGAAGGAGCCCACTTGGCCACCTCAATGATCTCAGCTATCACTTCTCGAGAAACAGGTTTTTGCTGATAACCACGAATACTTTTTCGCTCTTTGATGAGATCTGTAAATTCCATAAAGCAATTACTTTCAAGCCGTCAATGTATTTGAAAACTGCCTCATCTTCGGATGAGAGTATCTTCTATGATCATACTTTGTCACTACGCAACAGAAACAAGGAAATTCAATGGAAACATTTTGGATTTGGATTTTGGTACTGATTGTGTTGTCTCCACTGATTCTGGGCGTCTTGCTGATTGGTCTGCAAAGAAAGGTGCGCATCATTCACTCAGTGTCTGGCATAGCCAAAAGTGGCTATGTGGGGTTTAGCTGGACTTATCTGTTGTTTGGTTGGTTTGTACCTGTGATTCGCGGCGAGCTAGGCGTTGGCGTCTTGCATCTGATCATCACCTTTGTATCGTTCGGACTGTCGCAGTTGATTTTTCCTTTTCTCTACAACCGGCAATACATGAACCGAATGCTCACCTCTGGTTGGGCACTCGACAGTAACGATCCTCACTACGAAATCGCCAAAGAAAAACTCGATATCGTCAGCTAACATCAATTTAAGCTTTGAAGGATTAACCATGCAACGCAGAAATTTTCTCTCCACCACAGCTGTTGGCGCAGGCGTAGCTGCCATCAGTGCGCCTGCACGGGCGCAATCTTCCAAGCCTGAAATTCGGTGGCGTCTGGCTTCAAGCTACCCTAAGTCCTTAGACACTATTTATGGCGCAGTGGACATGATGACCAAGCGTGTGGCAGAACTGACCAATGGGAAATTCAAAATCAGCTTGCACGCTGCGGGTGAGTTACTGCCCCCTCTTCAAGTGCTTGATGGCGTACAAAACGGCACTGTGGAAGCGGGGCACAGTGCCAGCTATTTCTACATAGGCAAGGACCCCACTTTTGGTTTTGGCACAGCACTGCCCTTTGGCCTCAACACCCGCGGTCAAAACGCATGGATGTATGTGGGCGGCGGCATCGAGTTGCTCAATGAGTTCTACAGCAACTACGGGGTGATCAATATGCCTGTGGGCAACACCGGCGCACAAATGGCGGGTTGGTACCGAAAAGAAATCAAAACCGTGGCAGATTTCAAAGGCTTGAAGTTTCGCGTGGGTGGTTTGGCTGGAAAAATTTTGACTAAGTTGGGGGTGGTACCCCAGCAGCTCGCGCCTGGCGACTTATATGCCGCTCTGGAAAAAGGCGTGATTGATGCGGCTGAGTTTGTGGGCCCCGCAGACGATGAGCATCTGAGCTTGCACAAGGTGGCGAAATACTATTACTACCCAGGATGGTGGGAGGGTTCAGCCACCCTGTCCTTGTTCATCAACCAAAAAGCCTTTGCCGCCTTGCCTGCTGACTACAAAGCTGCACTGCGTGTGGCTGCGGCTGAAGCCAACCAATGGTCTACCGCCAAGTACGACATCAGCAATCCTGCTGCGCTGCGCAGGCTCATTTCAGGTGGAGCGCAGTTGCGGCGCTTTTCACCCGAATTGCTCAATGCTTGCTTTAAAGCGGCCAATGAGTTCTACACTGAACTTAACGACACCAACCCTGCATTTAAAAAAATCTACACCCCTTGGTCCAAGTTCCGCGACGAGCATGTGTTGTGGTCACAATTTTGCGAAATGCCCTTCGACTCCTTCATGGCCAGCATCCGCAAAACCTAAGGCACTCGGTGGTGCCAATAGCGGCGCTGCACTTCTCTTTCGCAAACCACTTGTGTGGGCAAGTCGCTGCGCCAGTGCATCGCACCGCAATGCGGTGAGTCCCATACGGGTATGCCTTTGTCTGCATAGCGCTGCATCACTTCGGGTGCGGGGTGGCCATAGCGGTTGCGGTACCCTGCTTGTACCCAAGCGATGCGGGGTTGAACTGCATCTAAAAATATATGTGTAGACGATGTTTTGCTACCGTGGTGCGGCACCAGCAAGACATCCGCACGTAAACCATCTGCCATTCGATCGACCAATGCCTTTTCTTGCAGTGCCTCGATATCTGCAGCCAGCAGCACGGTTTGCCCCTGTGCGTGTATGCGCAGCACGCAACTGCGTGCGTTGGGTGGCAAGAGCTTGTCATAGTCCGAGGGCAAGGGATGCAGCACCTCAAACGCCACCCCATCCCATTGCCACGACTGACCTGCTGCGCAGCGTTTCATGGGCAATCGGTGGCCCAACCAGTGCTCGGTGGTGATGGAACTCAACACCTCAGCCTGCGGTTGTGCCACATGAACCGCAAGCGCACCTCCGGTGTGGTCAGCGTCTTGGTGGCTTAAGACCAGTACATTCAGTCGCTCACCCATGCGTTGCAACAAAGGGAGCCAGACCCGCTCACCCGCATCGCTTTCGCTGCCATAGCGTGGACCTGCGTCAAACAACAGGCTGTGGTGTGCGGTGCGAACCAAAACTGCATTCCCTTGACCCACATCGGCCGCCAGCAATTCAACACTGCCCAAGGACGGGCGGGTTGGCGGCCAACACAGTGAAGGCATGAGCAGCAGCAAGCCCACCCACCGAGGCAAGCCACCCCAGCGCCAAGCCTACAAGACAGCGCCCAGCAAGCCCGCTGCGGCAACCCACCAAGGCGGTGCAGCGCTGTGCCAAACCGCCCATGGCAAATGCGCCAACGGCACTAAAACGGAGTGAAACACCTGAGCAGCCCACGCGCTAGCCTGCCAGAGTGGGGACCAAAGCAAACCTGCAAAGGCCAACGGCGTGACCACCCAAGTGACCCAAGGGATGGCTAATAAATTAGCGAACAAACCCACCAAGGACACTTGCTGAAACAACACCATGCCCAAAGGAGCCAAGCATACGGTAAGCCGCCACTGCTCTTGCACCAAGGACCATGCATAGTGACCCAGCCTTGGTTTGTTGGGGCTTGGTTGTGCCATGAAAAGCATGCCGACCGCGACAAAGCTCAACCAAAACCCTGCTTGCATCAAAGCCCAAGGGTCGATGAGCAACACCACCACCATGGCCAACAACCATTGGGTATGCAAGGGCCAACGCAGAGCTTGGTAATGCAGCACACAAACGGTAGCCAACATGGCGACGGTTCTTTGCGATGGGACACCCCACCCGCTGAAGACCGCATACAAAGTGGCAAATAACAAGCCCACCAGTTGCGCTGCATGGGGCGCTGGCAACCCTAAACACCAAGAGCGACCCCAGAGATCGCTGTAGCGCCAAAGCCGTTGTATCAACCAACGTGCCACCCAAGCCCACAAGGTGATATGCAAGCCAGAGATGCTCATCAAATGCGCCACACCCGTGGCACGAAATACATCCCAGTCTGCCCTGTCCAGTCCTGACTGATCCCCCACCAGTAAAGCCGAGACAATCGAAGCCCACCGCGGATCACTCACGCTTTGTTGTATGCCATCGCGGGCCCATTGCCGCGAATGCACCATGGCCCAGTCACTGGTCTGACCCAACAAAAAGGGCTCAGAACTGCGCCTACCGTTTCGCACAGAAGCGGTAGCATGGACGCCCTGCTGCCAAAACCATAACTCCACATCAAAGCCACCTGGGTTGACCAAGCCGTGGGGTTGCTTTAATCGAAGGGGGAGTCGCCAGACCTGCCCGGCACGTACGACGGGCAAGGCTTGCGGCTCAGATCTGTCGTTGGCATACCATCCCAGTTGTAATAACTTGGGTATGTCGACCATGACCATGCTGCCTTGGCGAACTGCCTGCGAGACTTCAAAGCGAAAACGCCAACCATCGGCATGGCGTTGCGGCAGACTGACCACGGTGCCAACCACCTCGAGGTCTAAGCCTTGTAGCTCGGTTGGCAAAGCGTTTTTCTGATACAAAAGTGATCGCCATCCCACACTGGCATAAGCCAAAGCCGCCACAGAGGCCAAGGCACTGACGCAGCAAATGCATAAACCCAAAAAGTAAGGGAATGTGTGGGGTGAAGCCCGACGCCAAGCTATACGGGCAGCCATGAACAGCAAAACTGCACAAAGCACAGGCCAAAGATAGTACCAAGTGCTTCCAAGCTGTGCTTGAAACAATTGCAATGCATTGCCCAAGACCCATGCCAGCAACAAGGGGCTGAGCCATGACAGCCAAGGGGTGGATAGTTTCAGGTCGAGATCCCTTCAAACCGCTTTGCTACAAGCAAAGCATTGAAGGGAAATTTACTGAGCTGAGGCGGTTTGGGTGGGAGCGCAAATCTGTTTTTTCAGAAGTGCGATATGCGTACCTGGGCGGATAGCGGTGTCATTGGGACGCCAATCAGGCTTGTCTATCGTCGATAACTCTTTGCCTTTACCATTGGGTAGCGCATAGATGCTTTCAGACAATTTCAAAAAAGTATCGGTTCTACAGTTGATACGGTAACGGGTCAGGATAGATTGAAAATCCCCTCCTTCGCCAAGTTTGGTCGGGTTGGTCAAGTTGGTAATGGCCCAAACCAGACGCGAGACATGGACGACTTGCACCGACTCTTTGTCCCAACCATAAAAAACCTCTTCGTCCTTGGTCAGTTCACCCCATTCGGCATGTGCCAAGGGGCTGAGCAAGAAAAAGGCCGTGCAAGCTAAGCGGGAAAGAGAAAATGGCTTCATACGCAGTGGATCGACTCGAATAAGCATAACTTGAGGCAAAAATTCCAAGGGTGTACTTGTCATTTCTGCACTTTACACTTAAGTCAAACTATTTTTTCAGGAGACCCCATGGATATTTACCAACGCCTCAAAGAACTGCACATCGTCCTGCCCCCGTTGACCGCGCCGGTCGCTGCCTATGTTTCTTTTGTGCAGACAGGAAATTTGGTGTTTGTCAGCGGCCATATCGCCAAGCAAGACGGTAATCCATGGGTGGGTCAACTGGGCACCAATATGGACACCGCCTTGGGGCAAATTGCGGCTCGTTCGGTCGCCATAGACTTGTTAGGCACCTTGCACGTAGCAACCGGTGGCGACTTGCACCGCATCAAGCGCATCGTGAAAGTGATGAGTTTGGTCAACTCCAGCCCCGATTTCACAGAACACCATTTGGTGACCAATGGTTGTTCAGAACTTTTAGGTCAGGTGTTGGGCGAAGCTGGCACCCATGCGCGCAGCGCTTTTGGCGTGGCGCAATTGCCGCGTGGCGCCTGCGTTGAAATTGAGCTCATCGCCGAATTGCACTAAACCGTCATTGCCGTGAAAACGGCTCAAGTCACACGCCGCCACAAACGAGCTATCAGCAAGCCCAAGTCGTCGATATACAAATACACCGCAGGTATGACCAGCAGGCTCAAGAAGGTAGAAGTGATCAAGCCGCCAATCACTGCCACCGCCATGGGTGAGCGAAAACTGGGGTCTGAACTGCCCCACCCTGCGGCAATGGGCAACATGCCTGCGCCCATGGCAATGGTGGTCATGACAATGGGGCGAGCACGTTTTTGACAAGCGTCCATCAAGGCATCGAAGCGGCTTAAACCACTGTCTCGCTGGGCCACGATGGCGTACTCCACCAACAAGATAGAGTTTTTGGTGGCCACACCCATCAGCATGATCAAACCAATGAGTGAGGGCATAGAAAAGCTCTTTCCAGTGATCAAAAGAGCGACGAATGCACCGCCCAATGACAGCGGCAAAGCCGCCAAAATCGTGATCGGGTGCAACACGCTTTTGAAGAGAAGCACCAGCACCAAGTAGATACACAAAATGCCGGTCAACATGGCCAAGGCAAAACTGGCAAACAACTCGCCCATGATTTCAGCATCCCCCACTTCCACCAACCTAACGCCACTGGGCAAGTCGCGAATGCTGGGCAATTGGTTGACCAGGTTTTTGGCATCTCCTAAACCAACGCCCGATAACTCAATCACAAACACAATGTTGCGGGTACGGTTGTAACGCTCAATCAACGCTGGACCTCCGCTCAAGCTCAAGGTGGCCACCTCCGCCAGCATCACTGGCCCCTTGGCGCCTGGCACACTCAGTCGACCCAGCACATCCAAGTCTTGGCGGGCACTGTCGGCCAGCTTGACCATGATGGGAACTTGGCGCTGCGCCAAATTCATCTTTGGCAAAGCGGCGTCGTAATCGCCCACCGTGGCTATGCGCAAGGTCTCACCAATGGCGGCGCTGGTGACACCTAGATCTGCTGCACGAGCAAAATCTGGGCGTACAGCGATTTCTTGTCTGACCAAACTGGCGCTGGAGTTAATAGAGCCCAAACCCGGTACGGTGCGTAAATCGCGCACGAACGCGGTGGCAGAGGCTTGCAAAGCAACAGGGTCTTCGCCGGTGAGCATGACCAGGTATTTTTCA
>Ga0114980_10000991_pt1 | contig 20250 bp, 16 predicted proteins | sample S_140806_EF_Meta_FD_87018 | JGI IMG/M metagenome (GOLD analysis project Ga0114980, IMG submission 87018) | Freshwater microbial communities from Lake Simoncouche, Canada to study carbon cycling - S_140806_EF_MetaG | ecosystem: Environmental > Aquatic > Freshwater > Lake | place: Lake...
ATGACAGACAAGGTAATTTATGTAATGTATGACGATGATCAAGTGCTGAAAGATGGCGCAATGAAACTCGTTTCTAAGGGAATTAAAATCTCAGAGGTTTTTTCTCCTTTTGCAATTCACGGAATTGACCCAATAATCGGCATTAAAAATACGCGCTTAGGAATTATGGCATTCTTGTACGGTTTAACGGGCCTTACACTTGCAACTGTAGGAATGAGGTTTTTTATGGTTACAGATTGGCCAATAAACGTTGGAGGAAAACCAAATTTTACTTATTTACAGAATATCCTTGCTTTTATTCCTGTAACGTTTGAGTTTACAGTTTTATGCGCAGCGCACGGTATGGCGATTACTTATTTATTACGTAATAAAACACTTCCTGGGATGCCAGCTCAAAATCCTGATCCCCGAACTACAGATGATAAATTTGTTATAGAAATTCGCTTGAGTGAAAACTCGATAAAGGAAGCTGATTTAGATTTGTTATTAAATGAAACAGGTTATATAGAATTGGATAAAAAAAATATAGATTAAGAATTTTAAGTTCATTTTAAGATGAAAAAAACAATAAATAAGGCAGTCAATTTTTCAATAATAGTATTCACTATTTTGCTTTTTGGCGCTTGCACATCTAATCCAGATAGTTCAGGCTACGAATACATGCCAGATATGTATCGATCACCATCTATTGAAACATATGTAGACTACGGTGAAATTAGGGGGCGTGAAAATAAGGACTTAAAATCAAAATTATCAGCATTAACTCCACCTCGCAATACTATTCCTTTCTGTGGAACAGATTCAACAGAGGTTAGACTTATGCTTCCAAATCTTAGAAAAGCAAACGCTGCCTGGAAAGAATCACACGGATTTTATGGAGTTGATCTTAGCAAAGATGACGAATACTTACTTGCTGCAAACGATATAAATCCCTACAAATTAACAGCCGCGAATTCTGCTAGTATGATGACGAACGGAAAAGAACTTTTTACAGCAATGTGTCAGCATTGTCATGGTGAAAAAGGAGATGGAAATGGTCCAATGGTTACAAGTGGAGCTTACGTTGGAGTACCAAATTATGCAACGTTAACTGCTCTTTCAGACGGACAAATGTACTATTCCATCTACTACGGAAAAAACATGATGGGAGCTCACAATTCGTTAGTATCAAAAAAAGAAATATGGACCTTAGTGCATTATGTCCGTCAGTTTCAAGATCCGAATTATGGCAAATTTGATGCTAATGGAACCGCAATGAAATCAGTTGTTGCTGACTCAACAATGAATTAAATTAAATAAGCTGAAGGAATGGAATTTCAAATCAATAAAAAAGCCAAAAATTTAATATACGGTCTTATAGGAGCAGGACTTTTATTAAGTATTATTGGTGTGATTACCGGAATGGGCGATGCGCATTTTAAAACACGCCTGATGACCAATGGTCTAATAAACGGCTTTTTCTTTTTCGCCCTTGGCTTGGGAGCATTGTTCTTTTTGGCTTTGGCCTATGCTACAGAAACAGGATGGTATGCTTCTGTTAAACGTGTAATTGAAGCTGTAGCAGGATTTATCCCTACTGGAATAGCAATATTTGCATTTGTTCTATTGGTAATTACCTTTATGGATGGCGCACATATTTATTTATGGATGGATCCTGAAACAGTTGCAAATGATGAAATTATTCAAGGTAAATCGGTGTATTTGAATAAACCTTTTTTCTGGGTTCGAACTTTAGTTTATTTTGCTGTATATATCATTTTCCTAAATGGATTCAAAAAAAGATCGCTAGAAGAAGATAGAATTGGCGGAACTGAACTCCATTTTAAGAATTATAAAAAGGGTGCAACTTTCTTGGTATTTTTTGCTGTATTTAGTTCAACTTCTTCATGGGATTGGTTGATGTCTATTGATGTACACTGGTTTTCTACATTATTTGGCTGGTATACTTTCGCAGGAATGTGGTGCTCCACAATGGTTATTTTGGTGATGACAACTCTCTACTTGAAAAAGCAGGGTTACTTGGAGAAAGTAAATGATTCTCACATTCATGACTTAGGAAAATGGACTTTTGCTACATCTTTCTTGTGGTCTTACCTTTGGTTTTCGCAATTTATGTTGATTTGGTATGCAAATATTGGAGAAGAGGTAACTTACTATGTAATGAGAATTGAAAATTTCAAGTTCTTGTACTTTGCGATGTTTATTATAAATTTTGCTTTCCCAATGTTAATCCTAATGTCAAGAGATGCTAAAAGAAATGCTGGCATTTTAACCTTTGTCGGTCTAATAATTCTCTCAGGTCATTGGTTGGATGTATATATTATGGTTTCTGCAGGATCTTTAGGCGCTAATGCAAAAATTGGTGCATTGGAAGTTGGGATGGCAATGATAGCCGCTGGGATATTTATTTCAGTCATCCTTAAAAACTTAACGAAAGCTCCTTTGACCCCGGTTAATCACCCTTTCTTAGATGAAAGTATTCATCATGAAATTTAATAACGACTATTAGCAAATAGAAAATGGAAAAATTAATAATTTTAATAGTAATCATCTTAGGTGCAATTGCCCTTGCTCAATTGATAAGAGTATACGAGCTTTCTTCTAAGTTGAGGAAAGCTGGAGAGCATGAAATAAATAATAAAGACAATCATATCAATGGTTTGTTAATGTTTGTTTTTATGATACTTACTTTTGTTGGCTTTTTTTATTTGATGCTAAAATATGGATGGACAGGAAGAGGATCCGCAGCTTCTACTCAAGGTGTAGAAACAGATTGGTTGTTAAACCTAAATTTTATCATCATACTAATTGCTTACTTTATCACTAACTTTTTATTGTTTTATTTCTCTTATAAATACGTTAGAAAGCCAGGAGTGAAGGCTTATTTTTACCCGCACAATAATAAATTAGAGATGATTTGGACCATTGTTCCAGCAATAGTTTTAGCAGTTATCATAATTTTGGGTTTAAAATCTTGGACAAAGATTACTTCTCCTGCAGAAGCAGATGCTATAAGAATTGAATTATTTGCAAAACAATATGCTTGGACGGCAAGGTATGCAGGACTTGATAATGAATTAGGAAAGTACGATTATAAGTTAACTACAGATAACAACGAGCTTGCCTTAATAACTTCTAATACAATTGATTCTTCAATTGCAATTATGAGTAAGGAAATTTTATCTCTTACAAAATTATTAAATAATCGAGATACAATTCTTAACGATTCAGTAATTGTAGTAAGAAGAAATACTTTATCTGTTAAGGAAAGATTATTTCGATTGGTAACTCAGATAAAAGAAAATCATGATAAAAAAGCAGATGCAGCTGTCTGGGATGATATTATTCAAAATGACACTTTATATCTGTGTAAGGGAGAAAATTATGAGTTTAATTTGCGTGCTAGAGATGTTTTACATTCCGCTTATTTCCCTCATTTTCGTATTCAAATGAATGCAGTTCCTGGTATGACTACACGTATGAAACTTACGCCAAATATGACTACCGAGCAAATGAGAGCTGAAAAGAACAATCCTAACTTTAATTTTGTTTTAATGTGTAATAAAATATGTGGAGGCGCTCATTACAAAATGAAAATGATAGTCGTTGTTAAGGATAAAGCATCATATAAAAAATGGATAGCTCAGAAAAATAAAGAAACTTTTAAAATGAAGTACTTTCCAGCAGCAGAAATTGCAACTCCAAAGGATTCATTGATTATCAAACCATTAATTTAAATTAAAAAAGATGGCTTCAACAGCACACGAAGAACACGGGCATGATCATGGAGGGGATCACCACCACCACGAAGAACACTTTGTTTCAAAATATATATTCAGTCAAGATCATAAAATGATTGGAAAGCAGTTTTTAATGACTGCAGTTTTCATGGGTGTTGTAGCAATGTTGCTTTCAATTCTTTTTAGAATTCAATTGGCCTGGCCAGGAGAAAGCTCTGATTTTTTATCTTTTTTCCTTGGTGAGCAATGGGCTCCAAATGGTGTTTTAAAGGAAGACATGTACCTTGGATTGGTAACTATTCATGGAACGATTATGGTTTTCTTTCTCTTAACAGGAGGATTATCCGGAACCTTTTCAAATATATTAATACCACTGCCTCTTGGTGCTCGTGATCTGGCCTCAGGATTCCTAAACATGCTTTCATTTTGGTTCTTCTTTGCCTCTTCATTAATAATGCTTGGTTCCTTGTTTATTGAGACTGGACCTGCAATGGCAGGTTGGACAATTTACCCACCATTATCGGCCTTACCGCAATCAATTTCAGGTTCAGGATTAGGAATGACACTTTGGTTGATTTCTATGGTAATTTTTATTGCTGGATCTTTAATTGGAAGTTTAAATTATATCGTAACGGTATTAAACTTAAGAACAAAAGGTATGACAATGACACGCATGCCTCTTACGATTTGGGCGTTTTTTGTGACAGCAATTCTTGGTGTTTTATCTTTTCCAGTATTATTATCTGCAGCTTTATTACTTACAATGGACCGCTTGGCAGGAACAAGTTTTTATCTTTCTGATATAGTTGTTGGAAGCGAAATGCTAGCAAATCATGGCGGGTCTCCGATTTTGTACCAACATTTATTTTGGTTCTTAGGCCATCCAGAAGTTTACATCGTTTTATTACCTGCATTAGGTCTTTCCTCCGAAATAATTGCTACCAACTCGCGGAAACCTATCTTCGGTTATAAAGCAATGATTGGCTCAATATTAGCAATTGGCTTTCTATCGTTTATCGTCTGGGGACATCACATGTTTATTACTGGAATGAATCCCTTCTTAGGAAGTGTCTTTGTCTTCACAACCTTATTAATTGCAATACCATCCGCCGTTAAAGTTTTTAATTACATTACTACGCTTTGGAGAGGATCATTAGTCTTAACTCCTGCAATGTTATTTGCAATCGGCCTAGTATCTACTTTTATCTCAGGTGGTGTTACAGGAATAATTCTTGCAGATTCTGCTCTAGATATTGCGTTACATGATACGTATTTTGTGGTTGCACATTTTCACATTGTAATGGGAATGTCTGCAGTATTTGGAATGTTTGCGGGTGTTTATCATTGGTTCCCAAAAATGTTTGGAAGAATGATGAATACACGTTTAGGATATGTGCATTTTTGGATAACAATTATTGGTGCCTATGGTGTATTTTTCCCAATGCATTTCGTTGGTTTAGCTGGAGCACCTCGACGATATTATGATTCTACAGTTTACAATGAATTTGATCAAGATACTTTTGCAATGATTATGGACTTAAATGTAATCATTACAATTTTTGCAATTTTTGCAGCTCTTGGACAGTTATTATTCTTGTTCAATTTTTTCTATAGTATTTATCGTGGACCAAAAGCACCTCAGAATCCTTGGGATTCCAATACTTTAGAATGGACAACTCCTGTAGAACATCTTCATGGAAATTGGCCAGGAGCTTTACCTGAAGTTCATCGTTGGCCTTATGACTATTCAAAACCAGGGTCAGATGTTGATTTTATTCCCCAAAATGTGCCATTAACAAAAGGGGAAGAAGAACATTAATAAAATTTGCCTTATGAAATCCCTCTTGCTTTGCGATAGGGATTTTTTAATTTTTAGTAATTAAGCTCGCTTACTACAATTTGAAGTTCTTCGTAAAACCTTTCACCAAAAGCCCGAATTAAAGGTTCTTTTAAAAAACGGTAAACGGGAACATCTAATTTACTTCCGCAGGCGCATGCTGGCTCACAAATTTTCCATTCCTCAAAATTAAGCGCTTTATAATCGTCAAATTCCTTAACGCGAATTGGATATAAATGACAAGATATTGGTTTATTGAATGGTATTACACCTTCCCGAAAGGCTTTCTCTATTGAGCATTTTGCAGTTTTTGAGGAATCAAAATAAACAAAAGCACATTCTTTATTATTTACCAAGTTTGTTGCTGGTTCTTTCTCGGTATCCAAATAATAAACCCCATTTTTTTCTACTGCTTCAATCCCTTTTTCATCCATAAACGGTTTTATTGCCTCGAAATGTGTTTCTATCTGTATTGCTTCTTCGAGCTTTAGTGGAGCACCTCCATCTCCCTCAATACAGCAAGCTCCTTTGCAAGCACTTAGGTCACAAACAAATTTTTTTGAGAATATTTCTGTTGATATTATTTTATCGTCAATTTCAATTAACATCTTGTAAAGTTAGCATTAGATTTACTAGAATTAATAAATATAACGAAAGGTTAAATTTATTCTTGGATCATTAACTTTTTTAGTCTTTGCAATTTGGTGTTTCCAATAGTGTTGAATAGCACCTTTCATAACTAACAAACTTCCATGAGTTAGATTATAACTTATTTTTTCCTTTGTTAAATTGTGTTTTAAATCAAAGCGCCGGGTTGCTCCTAAACTCAAAGATGCTATTATCGGATTTTTCCCTAATGCTATTTCATCGTCTGCATGCCATCCATTTGAATCTTGACCATTTCTGTAAAGATTAACAAGAACACAGTTAAATTTTTCTCCACAAATCTTTTCTATTTGCTCTTTTAATACAAGTAGTTCTTTTGTAAAATCATGGGTTTGCAAGTCAACCCCTGAATAGGAATAAATACGTTTTTCACTTGCAAAAAACGCTTCGAGTCTGGGAATAGAGTGGGTTTTACCGAAAACTTTTATTGTTCCTTGATGAAATGGTAAACTTGATATAAAATCTTCGAAAAGTACTTCCGCCTGAAGTTTATCTAAAAAAAGATCAGCATACATAATTTCTCCGTTTTGCACTTTAGTCGTAGTCATAAATATTTTTTGAATTCTATATAGATATTAACATTTTTAATAGTGTAAAGTTCTGAAATAGCTAGTTTGCTTTCAATTAAATTTAGTGCTTAAAATTAGATATTGAAGCATTATTAGGATTATTCAAATAAAAAGCTGTATATTTGTACCACTATTGTGAATGGTTAAATGAGAGGGGACGAAAGTCCCCTCTTTTATTGAGAAATGATAAAGAAAGAACTTATAACGAAATTGATTGACGAGCGCATTGCAGAATTAAACAATGGCTTGTATGTTGTTGAGTTAACAATTTCTCCTTCAAATGTTATTCGAGTTGAACTTGATAAGGTTTCTGGAGGAGTAACTGTTACCGATTGTATGTCGGTTTCTAGAAATGTTGAGCACAATTTAGACCGAGAAGAGCAAGATTTTGAATTACATGTTTCTTCTGCCGGCTTAGATAAGTCACTTCGCCATATAAAGCAATACATAAAAAATATTGGTCGCGAATTGGATGTAGTTCTGCAAAATGGAACTAAGTTTTGTGGTGAAATCGTTGAAGTAACTGAAAATACAGTTATTCTATGCCATCGAGAAATGAAAAAATTAGAAGTAAAAAAAAAGAAAGAATTAGTTGAGGAGAAATATGACCTCGCTTTTTCAGATATAAAAGAAGCAAAAATTGTAATATCCTTTAAATGATTATTTATGAATAGTGTGGAACTAACAGACTCTTTCTTAGAGTTTAAGGAATTAAAAAACATTGATAAACAAACTATGCAACATGTCTTGGAAGACGTTTTCCGTGCTATGTTGAAGAAAAAATTCAATACTGATGAACACATCGATATCATTGTAAATATTGATAAAGGTGATGTTCAGATTTTTTTGAACAAGGAAATTGTTGACGATGGTGAAGTAGAAGATATAAATACTGAAATTGCATACAGCGATGCCATTAAAATATCTCCTGACTTTGAAATAGGTGAAGAAGTAACAGAAGAATTTAAGTTCGGAGATTTTGGTCGAAGAAATGTTCTTTCACTGCGTCAAAATTTGATTTCTAGAATTCTAGAATTAGAAAAAGATCATTTATATAAAATATACAAAGAGCGCATTGGTGAAATTGTAACTGGAGAAGTATACCAAGTGTGGAAAAAAGAAATTCTTGTTTTAGATGATGAGGATAACGAATTGATATTACCTAAATCTGAGCAGATTCCAATGGACTTCTTCAAAAAAGGAGAATCAGTTCGTGCTGTGGTTTCTAAAGTAGATATGAGAAATAGTACTCCTGTAATTATTCTCTCTCGAACAGCACCTGAATTTTTAGAGCGCTTGTTTGAATTGGAAGTTCCTGAGGTTTTTGATGGACTTATTACAATCAAGAAAATTGTTCGTGAACCAGGGGAAAGAGCGAAAGTCGCTGTAGAATCTTATGACGACCGAGTTGATCCAGTAGGAGCATGTGTTGGAATGAAAGGTTCTCGAATTCATGGAATTGTTCGTGAATTACGAAATGAAAACATTGATGTAATCAATTATACTACAAACAACCAACTACTCATTCAAAGAGCACTTTCTCCTGCTAAAGTAACTTCAATGGATATCTTGGAGGAGGAAAAACGAGTTAAAGTTTACCTTCGACCAGACCAAGTTTCTTTGGCGATTGGTAAAGGTGGAAATAACATTAAACTTGCAGGTCGACTTTGTGGTTATGAAATTGATGTATACCGAGATGGTGAAGTCGATGTTGAAGATGTTGACTTAGAAGAATTTGTTGATGAAATTGACAACTGGATAATAGACGAATTAAAAGCAATTGGTTGTGATACAGCAAAATCTGTGTTGGAAATGACAGTTGAAGATTTAACAAATAGAACAGATTTAGAAAAAGAAACGATTGAAGAGGTATTCCGTATTTTACGTTCGGAATTTGAATAAGATAATCCTCTAAAATAAAGGATAGATATGGCGGGAAAACCGATAAGATTAGGAAAAGCAGCAGGAGAGCTAAATGTTGGATTACCAACAATAGTTGAGTTCCTTGTCACAAAAGGAATAAAAATTGACTCAAATCCGAACACGCGTTTGGAGCCCGAGCATTTTGATCTATTGCTGAAAGAATTTGCAGCGGACCAAAGTATGATGGAGAAGGCTAAAGGAACATCTAATCGCAGAGAGCGAAGAGAAACTGTTACCATGAGCGATATCGCCACCCCGGAGGAGAAAAAAGTAATTAAGGACGATGACGAAGAAGGCGATGCAATTAATTTAGAAGAAATAAAACGTAAAGTATTTGAAGGGCCTCAAAGTGATACTACTAAAATAATACCGCCAAAAGAATCTGACATATCCGAAAACGATGATTCCTCTGCCATAAAAGAGACAAATAAAGTTCAGATTGTTGGGAAAATAGATTTAGATGCTTTGAATTTGCGCTCTCGACCGGAGAAAAAACCTCTTGAAGATCCAAAAATAGAAAAAGTAACTGTACCATTAGAACAAGATAAACCAGTTGAAGTTTCATCACCAGAAGTAATAAAAGCTCCTGAAATTGAAACAATACGTTTCCAAAGACAAGTTCTTACAGGAACAACTGTAATTGGAAAAATTGAATTACCAGTTGAAAAACCGAAGGCCACTCCTGCTTCTGCTGACGATTCAAAAAGAAAAAGAAAAAGGATTAAAAAGGTAGAAGTTCAACCGGCAAAAAGTACACCGGGAGCCACTATAAATCAATCATCTGGCCCATTAAAAACTGAAAAGAAAGAAGTCTCAGAGCGTGACATCCAAAAAGAAATTAAGGACACTTTAGCACGACTTTCAAATCAAGGAAGTAAATCTAAGGCTTCCAAAAATAGAAGACAGAAAAGAGATACCGTTGCCCAACGCCGTCAAGATGAAATGGATATGGCAGAATTGGATGATAAAATCCTAAAACTTACAGAGTTTGTAACTGTTTCTGAACTTGCATCAATGATGAGTGTTCAACCAACTCAAGTAATTTCTGTTTGTATGTCCTTGGGAATTTTTGCTTCTATAAATCAACGTTTAGATGCAGAAACAATTCATATTGTAGCGGATGAATTTGGCTTCGAAACTGAATTTGTAAGTGCTGAAGTACAGGAAGCAATTCAAACTGTTGAAGACCGTGAAGAGGACTTAATTGATCGTCCGCCAATTATTACTGTAATGGGTCACGTGGATCACGGAAAAACTTCTTTGCTTGATAAAATTAGAAATGCGAATGTTACCGAAGGTGAAGCTGGAGGAATTACCCAACACATCGGTGCATATTCTGTTACCTTGAAAGACAAGCGAAAAATGACTTTCTTGGATACTCCGGGTCACGAGGCTTTTACCGCCATGCGTGCTCGTGGTGCTCAAGTAACAGATGTTGCAATTATTATTGTAGCTGCAGATGATGACGTGATGCCTCAAACAAAAGAAGCAATTTCACACGCTCAAGCGGCAAATGTCCCAATGATTTTCGCCATTAATAAAATAGATAAGCCTGGAGCAAATCCAGATCGTATTCGCGAACAACTTTCTACAATGAATATTCTTGTAGAAGATTGGGGAGGGAAATACCAGTGTCAAGAAATATCCGCAAAACAAAATCTGAACATTGAACTTTTATTGGACAAAGTTCTTTTAGAAGCAGAAATGTTAGCTTTAAAAGCAAATCCAAATAAAAATGCAGTTGGAACAGTAATTGAATCCTCACTTGATAAAGGGAAAGGATATGTTACTAACATGTTGGTTGAAGCAGGTACAATGCGAGTTGGTGATGTTATTCTTGTTGGTCGTTATTACGGTAAAGTAAGGGCGATGCATGATGAAGTTGGAAATAACATTATTGAGGCTGGACCGGCACAACCTGTCTCCGTTTTAGGAATTGGCGGTGCACCAAACGCTGGTGATAAATTTAATGTTTTGGATGATGAAAAAGAAGCCAAAACAATTGCCCAAAAAAGAGAGCAATTATACCGTGAACAAGGTCTTCGTACAACAAAACATATTACGCTTGATGAAATTGGCCGTCGTTTAGCGATTGGAGATTTCAAAGAATTAAATGTAATTGTCAAAGGTGATGTGGATGGTTCTATTGAGGCCCTTTCAGATGCATTGATGAATTTGAGTACAGAAGAAATCCAAGTAAATATTATACACAAGGGTGTCGGTGCAATTTCTGAGGCTGATGTTAATTTAGCTTCTGCTTCTGATGCAATTATCATTGGCTTCCAAGTTCGACCTTCCATAGCTGCACGGAAATTATCAGAGGCTGAACAAATAGATATTCGTCTGTATTCAGTAATTTATAAGGCAATTGAAGAAATTAAAGCTGCAATGGAGGGAATGCTATCTCCAGATATTGAAGAAAAAATAACAGGATCTGCCGAGATTCGTGAAACATTTGACATTACAAAAGTTGGAACTATTGCAGGTTGTTATGTCTTAGATGGTTCAATAAAACGCAGTTCTAAAGTACGTGTCATTCGTGATGGAATTGTTGTTCATACTGGTCTTCTTGGCTCATTAAAACGATTCAAAGATGACGTTAAGGAAGTAAAAAATAATTATGAATGTGGTTTAAATATTGATAAATTTGATGATATACAAGTTGGAGATATTATTGAAGCTTTTGAATCGTTTGAAGTAGCAAGAAAGTTATAATTCTTCTAATTTTTGAGGGGCTATAGAATTTATTTGTATTTTTGAACTATTAAAAATAGAGAAATATGTTTATTTTAGGAGTTGTTGGCGGAGGCCAAATATTGGTAATCGTTCTAGTAATCGTATTACTGTTTTTTGGGGGAAAGAAAATTCCGGAATTAATGCGCGGTTTGGGTAAAGGTGTAAAAGAATTTAAAGACGCATCAAAAGGAGAAGACGCAAATCCTGAGAGTGAAGATAAGCCAGAGAATAAATAATTACAATGTACCGTACGATAACAGAAGTTAAGGAGGGTTTGCTTTCCGGAGATACTGTTTTATCTCTTACGAAATTTTACATTGAAAAAATCAGTCAGAATTTACATTTAAATGCTTTCTTAGAAGTCTTTGAAGACTCTGCAATTGCAGCAGCTGTAAGTGTTGACGAGAAAATAAAAAATGGTACTGCAGGGAAACTTGCAGGAGTAATTGTTGGAATCAAAGACAATATTTGTTACAAAAATCATAAGGTTTCAGCAGCATCAAAAATATTAGAAGGCTTTGAGTCAATTTATACTGCAACTGCCCTACAGCGCTTATTAGATGAAGATGCTATTGTAATCGGACGATTAAATTGTGATGAATTTGCTATGGGAAGTTCAAATGAAAATTCTGCTTTCGGTCCGGTTGAAAATAATCTTAAAAAGAATTATGTGCCTGGTGGATCTTCTGGTGGATCAGCTGTTGCCGTTTCTGCAGGTTTATGTACTGTTTCGCTAGGAAGTGATACGGGTGGTTCTGTAAGACAACCAGCATCTTGGACAGGAACATATGGATTGAAGCCGACTTATGGTCGTATTAGTCGCTACGGATTAATCGCATACGCTTCGTCTTTCGATCAGATTGGAACATTTACAAATTGTGTTGAAGATGCGCAATTACTTCTTTCAATTATGGCTGGAACTGATGAATTTGATGCAACAAGTTCAACAAAAGAATTAAAATTTGAGGATACTGATTCTTCAAAGAAATATCGAATCGGTATTATCAAAGAATGCTTTGATCATTCTGGCTTGGATGAAGAGATTCGCTCACATCTTCAGAAAATTATTCAGGATTTAAAGCTTAAAGGGCATGAAATTATTGACTTGAGCTTCCCATTTATAGAATATTTAGTTCCTACTTATTATGTTCTCACTACCGCTGAAGCATCTTCTAATTTATCGCGATTTGATGGTGTACATTTCGGTTATCGCAGCTCAGAAGCAAAAGGTGTAGATGAAACCTATATTAAATCTAGGTCAGAGGGATTTGGAATGGAAGTGAAGCGTCGTATTATGGCAGGCACTTTTGTGCTTTCGCATGGTTTTTATGATGCCTATTACTCACAAGCTCAAAAAGTTCGGCGCGTATTGAAAAATCAAACGGATAAGATGTTTGAAAAAACAGATATTCTTCTTATGCCTTCCACACCTGGCACTGCATTTGAAAAAAATGCAATAAAAGACCCCATTCAAATGTATCTTCAAGATATATTTACTGTGCATGCAAATCTTACAGGAAATCCAGCTTTAAGTATTCCATTAGGCAATCATTCTAACGGTTTGCCGTTTGGAATACAGATAATGTCTACTACTTTTGATGAATCAGCACTATTTCAATTTGCTAAAATATTGGAGGACTTATAAATGAATAAATTACTTTCTTTATTACTTATTTTTCCTGTCTTTTTCTCATTTGGACAAAGGCCTGCACACCTTATAAAACCGTCTGATTCTTTAAATCCAATTGCTTTTATAAATACTGTTCAACAGAGCTTGAATTTATTTTATGCTGATTATGCAGCTGATTTAACCTATGATTCTATTATCAATTCGTTGAAATATGAACCGAATCAAGCCCCAGCTTTTTCAGATGATATTTATTGTTCTCGGTTGGAAAAAATGAGTGCAATGAGTCCATTTCATATGGATTGTAATGCTTTCACACTTTCAACTATTCGATTCTTTGCTGCTCAAAGAAGGGGCTTTATCCGTGTAGCTTTAGGTCGTTCAGCGCTATATTTTGATATGTTCCGAGAGAAGCTTGTAGAGTATGGACTGCCAATCGAACTTCGATTTCTTTCTGTTATTGAAAGTGGATTGAGACCACAGGTAAAATCGAGGGCTGGTGCTTTGGGTTTATGGCAATTTATGTATAAAACAGGCTTGTATTTTGGTCTTGAAGAAAATTCATATATCGATGATAGAATGGATCCCGATAAAGCAACGGATGCAGCATGCAGGTATTTAAAGCAGTTATATGGTATTTATGGTGACTGGAATTTAGCACTTGCTGCATATAATGCTGGTCCGGGAAATGTAAATAAGGCAATCAGACGATCAGGTGATAAAAAAACATATTGGGAAGTTCGCCCCTTTCTTCCAACTGAAACGCAAGGATATGTCCCAAATTTTATTGCAGCTGCATATCTCATGACCTATCATGCTGAGCATAACATTATCCCAATGGAAGCCAAAATTCATAATTCCCAATTGGATACAATGTGCTTTAAAAAAGGAGTACACATGAATACAATCTCACAAATATTAGCTTGGGACTTGGATGAGATTAAAAGCTTAAATCCAGTATATAAATCTACGTATATTCCAAAAACTACTCCTGCCCGCTGTGTCACTGGACCTCTTGAAAAAATATCACTTTTGGTAAGCATTGAAGATTCTCTTTATTTACTTGAAAAATCTATTTTTGATCCTGTCGTACTTCCACCTTTACCGGTTGAGGTTTCAAATGATTCTTTAAAGATAATTGAGGTTGCTAATGCTCAAGATAGTTTAATAAATATAGAAAATCTTAAGTATCACAAAGTACAATCTGGGGAGAACCTTAAAAATATTTCTTTAAAATATAATGTAACGATTGAGCAATTAATGGAGTGGAATGCATTGAGAACAACAAATATTTACATTGGTCAAAAACTAAAACTATATAGTATTGAAAAACCAGTAATTGAAACGGTAGTTCCAAAACCCGTTAAAAAATATTATAACGTAAAAAGCGGAGATTCTTTTTCTCGTGTGGCTCAAAAACATAATTTAACACAAGGTCAACTTCAAAATTTAAACCCTGGGATTAATATTAATAGAATTACAGTTGGGCAAAGACTAAGAATAAAATAATTGATTATTATGCATTTTAAAAATTCATTTTTTTTATTTTTTGCTTCCATTTTATTTTTGTCTGCTTGTGGTAGAAAATTCAAGGATACTGGTCTTCATGTAACTGGAAAAGTTGGAGAAATATTAGTGGTATGTGATCAAGCAATTTGGAATTCTGAGATTAAAGCACACTTAGACACGCAACTGACTCAATTTATCATGCCCTACTTTCCTGATGTTACGACTTTTGAATTGATTCATAGGAAAACTCAAAATTTTGACGGAGCAATTCGTAGACATCGTAACATCCTTTTTTTAGAAATCGATTCTGAGCTAAAAGAAAAGTTTGGGCTTATTCAGTCTAGAAAAGATGTTTGGGCAAATCGACAATTAGTTATTGATCTTAAGGCAAAGGATTATAATCAATTGCTTGAACTTTGTAAGGAAGGAATGCAAGCAGTTCACGCTCAATTTGATCATGCAGAATGGAAGCGAATTCTTCTTAATTTTCAGTCACAAAATAATAGACCTATTCAAATTAAATTAAACAAGAATTTCGGTATTAAATTAGCTTTGCCCGATGCCTCCACTATAGTTACTTCACGACCAAATTTCTACCGTATTGAATTGCCAACTGCATCGAGACCAATAGAATTTGTTGGAACAGGAACGCAAGATATTGGTTCGGTTTTAACAGGTATTATGATTTACCAATATGATTTTATCGACTCATCTCAATTCTTATTAAATAATTTGTTAAAAGCTCGTGATACAATGCTGCGGTATAATGTAACTCATGAAACCGAAGGTTTATATATGGGAACTCAGTATAATAAATTTGTTTTTCCAGAATCAACGGCTACATTTAATTATAATAAAAGAGTTAAGGGAATAGAAGTTAGAGGAATGTTTCAATTTACTGGTAAGGATGTTCATTCAACTGGTGGTGCTTTTTGGGCCTTTCATTTCCTTCATCCAAAGTCAAAAAAACTCATTTGTATTAGCGGCTATGTTGACGCACCTTCTACAACTAGTTGGACGCAATCCTTGCGCGAAATCCAAGCAATTTGGAAAAGTGTTGAAATTTTATAGACCCAATGAATTCTAAACTTAGTGCAGTTATTATTACCTTCAACGAAGAAAGAAATATTCAACGCTGCATAGAATCGTTACTTCCGGTTGTAGATGAAATTATTGTTGTGGATTCTTTTTCAACTGATCGAACCAAGGAAATTTGCTCAACTTATCCAATAGTTTTTTTTGAGCAATCCTGGCAAGGATATTCTCAAGCCAAAAACTTTGGAAATTCAAAAGCCTCGAACGATTATATCTTCTCAATTGATGCAGACGAAAGTTTATCAGAATCACTACAAAAAGAACTTATTTCATTAAAAGGAATGGGTTTTGATGGAAATTATTCAGTAAATCGATTAACGAATTACTGCAACAAATGGATATACCATAGCGGGTGGTTCCCAGACTGGAATACACGTTTGTTTTCAAAAATGAATAGCTCTTGGAATAACGCAATAGTTCACGAAGAGTTGATTCATGGAAAAGTAACAAAAACAGCTAAACTAAATGGGCTTTTATTTCATTTCTCTTATTTTTCAGTCAATCAACATAAAGAAAAAGCAGATAAATATTCATTACTTACAGCTAAGAAGTATTTTACCCAAAATAAAAAAGTATCATTCTTAAGTCCATATCTGAGTGCTTTTATTCGATTTTGCTCTATGTATTTCCTTAAGCTAGGATTTCTTGATGGTTTTAGCGGCTTGATGATTGCCAAAATAAGTGCTCAATCGAATATTGTTAAATACAAAGAACTTCAACGCTTGTATCTAGAAAAAGAAACTATATATTAATTTTATTGGATTATAATTTTATTGAAAGTACTTGCACCATATCGAATAATAATCTCACGTACAGATAGTATTGGCGATGTCATTTTAACCTTGCCGCTTTGTGTATGGTTGAAAAAGCAATTTCCTCAATCAGAATTGGTTTTTTTAGGTCGTTCATATACAAAAGACATCATTGCCTGTTTTGATGTAGTTGATAAATTTTTGAATTTTGATGATTTTTCAAGTCTTCCAACAAGCGAACGAATAGCGAGATTAAAAGCGGATTGTATAATTCATGTTTTCCCAAATAGAGAAATCGCGGCACTTTCCAAAAAAGCAAAAATTCCAATGAGAATCGGAACTGCACACCGTGTTTTTCATTTGTTAACGTGTAATTACCGCTTGAATTTTAGTAGAAAACGATCTTTATTGCATGAGGCACAATTAAATTTTGAACTTCTGAAACCATTAGGATTGAATGAAATTCCAAGTTTTGAAGCTTTGTTTGAATCTTTGAATCATTTTAATATTCCAACTGTTTCTCTACCAACTGAATTTTCTGGTATTGATTTATCAAATACAATTATTTTACACCCAAAATCTCAGGGAAGCGCTGTGGAATGGCCACTTGAAAAATATATTGAATTGGCACAAGTATTAGTTCAACAAAAAAAAACAGTGATTTTTACAGGAACAGAAAATGAGGGAAAAGAATTTAGCGCCATTCTCCCAGTTCATCCGCAAATATTTGATAGCTCAGGGAAATTAAATCTAAATCAATTGATTTGCTTAATTGCAAGTTGTGAAGCACTAGTTGCTTGTTCAACTGGACCGTATCATATTGCTGGCATTAGCGGAATAAAAGCTATTGGCTTATTTTCTCCTCGTAAGCCAATACATCCAGGACGGTGGAAGGCTTTAGGGGATAAATCTGTAGCACTTGTTTTTGATTCCTCTTGTAGTAACTGCAAGAAAGGAAAAGTATGTTCTTGTATTGAAAATATTAGCGTTCAAAGTGTTCTTTCTGCAATTAATGACGCGCAATAAAACACCCTTGTTTTTCTTTCATTCCTATTGGTTTCTGTCTTTTTGCGCCTTTATTTTCTCTCTCGGTATTCTATCACAATCTTCTTTTTCATTAGAATTTTCTTCTGCTATAGCTCTTGCTGTTTTTGGAGTTTATAATGCCCATCGCTTTTTGAAATTTCGGCAATTAAAGTTAACCAGAGAAATGAGTGCATGGCTAAGCAAGAATCTTCTAGCTATTCGCAGTTTTGTTGTGTTTGGAGTAGCTCTAAGTTGCGTTTTATTCATTCATTTATTTTCTCTTTTTTCTTCAGCTATTTTTTTATTGGGAATAACTCTTCTGCTTTCGGCTTTTTATAGCGGCTTATTTTCCTATTTTATTCTCAGAGAAATCCCTTTTTTAAAGGCACTATTGGTTACTATCTCTTGGTTTATTGTTTTAGTTTATATTCCAAAATCATTCGGACATAATTTCCAATACATTGATTTTTCGTTCCTCATTTTATTTTATGCCTTGACGCTACCAAGTGATTTAAAAGATATAAAGTTTGATCCTGCTTCTTTTAAAACTATCCCCCAACTTATTGGCAGTAAAAAAAGTTTGCTTCTTTTTAATATACTCATGGCATTATTCTTACTATTAAATTGCATAAATGGTCGTTTAAACCTTTTCTATTCAATAAGTATTCTACTTTTCTTGATTCTATTGACGAGGTATTATCTACTAAAATCTAGTTCTTTTCGCCTTGAATTATTTGATTTTAGTCTAGTTTTAGTAGGACTAGGATTTATGTTTAGCGCTAAGTTTTAATTTCTCTAGGTAACTTTTGGAATTACTTTAGCAATATATCTCTTTGGAGTTTGTTGAACTTTATATCTTTGTAAAATAATTTACCAAAATGGAATACAATTTTCGGGACATAGAACATAAATGGAGAACTTTTTGGGCTAAGAACCAAACGTATAAAGTCACCGAAGATAATTCGAAAGAAAAGTTTTATGTTTTAGACATGTTTCCTTATCCATCTGGTGCTGGCTTGCATGTTGGACATCCCTTAGGTTACATTGCTTCAGATATTTATGCGCGTTATAAACGCCTAAAAGGCTTCAATGTCTTACATCCTATGGGATACGATTCTTTTGGTTTACCAGCAGAACAATATGCAATTCAAACAGGTCAGCATCCCGCAAAAACTACCGAGGAGAATATTGCTAGATACAGAGATCAATTGGATAAAATAGGATTCTCATTTGATTGGTCGAGGGAACTTAGAACGTCTGATCCAAGTTATTACAAGTGGACACAATGGATTTTTAAATTGCTATTTAATTCTTATTATGACTTATCAAAAGATAAAGCAATTTCAATTGATACATTAATTCAAGAATTTGAGAAATCAGGGAATTGTAATATTCTTGCTGTTGCAGACGATTGTGATCTTTTTTCTGAAATTGAGTGGCAAAAATTTAGCGACCATCAAAAAGAAACTACTCTTCAAAAATACCGGATAGCTTATTTGGCTGATACTTGGGTAAATTGGTGTCCTAAATTAGGGACAGTTTTAGCAAACGATGAAATTGTGAATGGCTCATCCGTTCGAGGAGGTTTCCCAGTTGAACAAAAACTCATGCGCCAATGGTCTATGCGAATTAAAGCGTATGCTGAACGCTTATTGGTCGGACTTGATACAATTGATTGGTCTGATTCTATAAAAGAACAGCAACGAAATTGGATTGGCAAATCAAAAGGAGCATCCCTTACTTTTAATGTGGAAAATTCAGCTTTAAAAATAGAAGTTTTTACAACACGTCCAGATACTGTTTTTGGTGTAACGTTCATGGTACTTGCACCTGAGCACGAATTTGTAAAAGAAATTACAACTGCATCCCAAAAACAGCAAGTAGAAGAGTATATTAAGTCTGCAGCTTTAAAAACTGAAAGAGATCGCCAATCAGATGTGAAGAATATTTCAGGAGCTTTTACTGGAGCCTATGCTCTTCATCCATTTACAGGCGAAAAAATTCAAATTTGGATTGGAGATTATGTTTTAGCAACATATGGAACAGGTGCTGTTATGGCAGTTCCATGTGGAGATCAGCGCGATCATGATTTTGCTTCTCATTTTAAATTGGAGATTCGTTGTATTTTTGAGGGAATTGATGTTTCCAAAAATGCGTATGCGGAAAAAGAGGCGCTTATTGCGAATTCTGAGTTCTTAAATGGGCTAGAGGTAAAAGCTGCAATGGAGAAATGCATTGAAATTATTGAAGAGCGTAATTTAGGAAAAGGAAAAATAAATTTCCGCTTAAGAGATGCTGTTTTTTCAAGACAACGCTATTGGGGAGAACCTTTTCCAATTTTTTATAAGGATGAAATTCCTCAATTAGTGGCGGATAAAAATCTACCGATTGAATTACCTCTCGTTGATAAATATTTACCTACAGAAGATGGTGAGCCGCCTTTAGCTCGTTCAAATCCCAAAGATTGGAATTATTTTGAGGGCGATAGAATGGAATACAATACTATGCCGGGGTGGGCTGGAAGCTCTTGGTATTTTTTGCGCTATATGGATCCAACAAATGAAAATGAATTTGTTGCACGCGAAAAAATTGACTATTGGAAGAATGTTGATTTGTATATCGGCGGATCAGAACATGCCACAGGTCATCTTTTGTATGCAAGATTTTGGACAAAGTTTTTATTTGATTTGGGTTTTTTACCTTTTGATGAACCCTTCCAAAAATTAATAAATCAGGGTATGATTCTCGGTAGAAGTAGTTTTGTTTACCG
>Ga0114980_10000993_pt1 | contig 20236 bp, 9 predicted proteins | sample S_140806_EF_Meta_FD_87018 | JGI IMG/M metagenome (GOLD analysis project Ga0114980, IMG submission 87018) | Freshwater microbial communities from Lake Simoncouche, Canada to study carbon cycling - S_140806_EF_MetaG | ecosystem: Environmental > Aquatic > Freshwater > Lake | place: Lake...
AATGCCAGTCGACCCGGTAAACCCCGTTGTACCCGTTGTTCCAGTTATTCCCGTGATTCCTGTATCTCCGGTAATTCCAGTCGACCCGGTAACCCCCGTTGTACCCGTTGTTCCAGTTATTCCCGTGATTCCTGTATCTCCGGTAATTCCAGTCGATCCTGTGGGACCAGTAGGACCACTTGTTCCGGTTATTCCTGTTATTCCAGTGTCACCAGTAATTCCAGTCGATCCCGTGGCACCAGTAGGACCACTCGTTCCGGTTATTCCTGTGATTCCAGTGTCACCAGTAATTCCAGTCGACCCGGTAAACCCCGTTGTGCCCGTTGTTCCGGTTATTCCTGTGATTCCAGTGTCACCAGTAATTCCAGTGTACCCCGTAGGACCACTTGTTCCCGTTATTCCTGTTATTCCTGTGATTCCTGTATCTCCGGTAATTCCAGTCGATCCAGTAGAACCAGTAGGACCACTCGTTCCGGTTATTCCAGTTAGTCCAGTGTCACCAGTAATTCCAGTCGATCCTGTGGGACCACTTGTTCCTGTTATCCCCGTGGAGCCTGTAAAACCGGTTTCTCCTGTAGAGCCAGTAGGGCCACTTGTTCCGGTTGTTCCTGTAGATCCAGTATCTCCAGTATCTCCTGTAATTCCAGTAAATCCGGTAGGACCACTGGTTCCCGTTATTCCTGTAGATCCAGTTACACCGGTAGATCCAGTTGTTCCTGTAAATCCGGTAGGACCAGTTGTTCCAGTTATTCCCGTAATTCCCGTATCTCCTGTAATTCCAGTAAAGCCCGTGTGACCGGTTGTTCCGGTGATTCCCGTTATTCCAGTATCTCCTGTAATTCCAGTAGGGCCACTCGTTCCTGTTACTCCTGTTGTTCCGGTTATTCCAGTATCACCAGTTATTCCAGTAAATCCAGTCGATCCTGTTGTTCCGGTTATTCCTGTTAATCCAGTATCACCAGTAATTCCAGTCGATCCGGTAAACCCAGTAGGACCACTTGTTCCTGTTACTCCGGTTATTCCTGTATCACCAGTAATTCCAGTCGATCCAGTAAAGCCAGTAGGACCACTCGTTCCTGTTAGTCCGGTTATTCCTGTATCTCCTGTAATTCCAGTCGATCCGGTAAACCCAGTAGGACCACTTCTTCCTGTTACTCCAGTTATTCCTGTATCACCGGTAATCCCAGTCGATCCAGTAAAGCCAGTAGGACCACTTGTTCCTGTTACTCCTGTTAATCCTGTATCACCAGTAATTCCCGTCGATCCAGTAAAACCAGTAGGACCACTTGTCCCTGTTACTCCTGTTAATCCTGTATCACCAGTAATTCCCGTCGACCCAGTAAAACCAGTAGGACCACTTGTTCCTGTTACTCCAGTTAATCCCGTATCACCGGTAATCCCAGTCGATCCAGTAAAGCCAGTATGACCACTTGTTCCTGTGGTTCCTGTTGATCCAGTATGTCCGGTTGATCCAGTAGTTCCTGTTGCTCCGGTAGTTCCAGTTGCTCCAGTTGCTCCAGTAGTTCCAGTTGCTCCAGTAGTTCCAGTTGCTCCAGTAGTTCCAGTTGCTCCAGTAGTTCCCGTTGTTCCTGTTGTTCCAGTAGTTCCAGTAGTTCCTGTTGCTCCGGTTGCTCCAGTAGTTCCTGTTGATCCAGTTGATCCAGTTGATCCAGTAGTTCCAGTTGCTCCAGTAGTTCCTGTTGCTCCGGTGGTTCCCGTTATTCCTGTGAGTCCAGTATCGCCCGTTATTCCAGTTGCACCAGTAGTTCCTGTTGCACCAGTGGTTCCTGTTGCACCAGTAGTTCCTGTTGCACCAGTATTTCCTGTTGAACCAGTAGTTCCTGTAGTTCCTGTTGTTCCTGTTGTTCCAGTAGTTCCTGTTGCACCAGTAGTTCCTGTTGCACCAGTAGTTCCTGTAGTTCCTGTTGTTCCTGTGATTCCAGTGTCACCTGTTACCCCTGTTGCCCCAGTTTCTCCGGTAGTTCCCGTAGTTCCAGTCGTTCCAGTAGTTCCCGTAGTTCCTGTGGTTCCCGTGGTTCCGGTAGTTCCCGTGGTTCCTGTTGCTCCGGTAGTTCCCGTAGTTCCTGTGGTTCCCGTAGTTCCTGTTGCTCCAGTTGTTCCTGTTGTTCCAGTAGTTCCAGTTGTTCCTGTTGTTCCAGTAGTTCCTGTAGTTCCTGTAGTTCCAGTAGTTCCTGTTGCTCCAGTAGTTCCAGTAGTTCCAGTAGTTCCAGTAATTCCAGTAGTTCCGGTTGTTCCAGTTGCTCCGGTCGTTCCTGTGGTTCCAGTAGTTCCTGTGGTTCCTGTATCTCCAGTAGTTCCTGTGGTTCCTGTAGTTCCAGTAGTTCCTGTTGCTCCTGTAGTTCCAGTAGTTCCTGTAGTTCCAGTAGTTCCCGTGATTCCAGTTAAACCGGTTGCACCATATAAAAATGTACCAAATGGGGCAAATGCTATATTGGATATACCATCCCCATTATCTAATAATGTAAAATAGGAATAGTAAGATCGAGTATTAAAAGAATTTGGGATCGTATTTATGGGTATAATCAACAGTCCATTTTGATAAAAGTTCACATAAGTTGTAGATATTGTTATCGAAAACACATCCGTGAGTGAATATCCAAATGTTCCTGGATATGTTGTTCCGGAATTCGAAATGCAAATTTGGAAAGTGGGCGAAGATAAATACTCAAAATTGAATATAAACCCATATTGTGGAAAGTTTCCCAATCCATCTAATGTTAATCCAATACGACCAGGTCCAGGATTATTTCCTGAAAAAGCAAAAGTTAAATAACAGTTATTGTATGCTTCTTTTGTCAAAATATATGAATCCATACTATCCGTCACAATTTTAACAACAGCATTGGATACAGGAATTCTTACATTCGAAGCTGGTGTATCTGATCTTGTATATAGTGTGAAAAGTGCAGGGCCTAATATTCCCGTATTTCCCGTAGATCCAGTATTACCGGTTGATCCGGAAATTCCTTGTAAACCGGTATATCCAGTAAATCCTGTTGATCCGGTGGATCCATCATATCCGGTGAACCCATTTAAACCTGGTATTCCCGTAGGACCAGTGAGTCCCATCATTCCTTCTTTTCCCGTGGGACCAGTGGATCCCGTATTCGTTGCTAACCCTGGAATTCCCTGTGGACCAGTAGCACCATATAAAAGAGTTCCGTATGGCGAAAATGCAATATCTTTGATTCCATCATTTTGATCTTGGATAGTAAATAATGCAAAATAGGGTCGACTTAAATATGAATTTGCAATAGTTCCCTGTGGGATAAGTAAAAGACCATTTTGGTAAAAATTGACAGTATTTGTGGATACAATTACAGTAAACACATCAAATGGATCATATGCGAATTGAGTAGGCCAAACTAACCCATTATATAAAATGATGAATTTTTGTAAGCTCAAATAATCGGAATAAAAATTAAATCCATAGGTGGGATCAGTTACAGAAACATTACTTCCATCAATAGATAATCCTATTCTGGAAGGACCAGGTGAAATCGATGAAAGTGAAAATGTTAAATAACTGGTAATATATGATTCTCTTGTTAAAATGTACGAATCTACCGCATTATTTGTGTTTTTAAAAATAGAATTTGACGTTGGAAATTGAATAGTGGATGTTACAGTGTCTGGGCGTGTATATAATGTAAATAATGCTGGGCCCAAAATACCGGTTGGGCCGGTTGTACCAGTTATGCCTGTTACACCGGTTATACCGGTTGATCCAGTTGATCCTGTTGTTCCGGATGAACCCGTGAATCCGGTTGACCCTGTTAAACCTGTAAATCCAGTTATACCGGTTGATCCTGTTGTTCCGGATGAACCCGTGAATCCGGTTGACCCCGTTACACCGGTTATACCAGTTGTACCCGTTGATCCTGTTGTTCCGGATGAACCCGTGAATCCGGTTATACCAGTTAATCCTGTTGTTCCTGTAGAACCAGTTAATCCTGTTGTTCCTGATGAACCCGTGAATCCGGTTACACCGGTTATACCAGTTAATCCTGTTGTTCCTGTAGAACCAGTTAATCCAGTCGATCCTGTTTCACCTGTTAATCCAGTTATACCAGTTGATCCAGTTGTTCCTGTAAAACCAGTTAATCCAGTCGATCCTGTTTCACCCGTTAATCCAGTTATACCTGTTGATCCAGTTGTTCCTGATGAACCAGTTAGTCCAGTCGATCCTGTTTCACCCGTTAATCCAGTTATACCTGTTGATCCAGTTGTTCCTGATGAACCAGTTAGTCCAGTCGTTCCTGTTAAACCTGTTAATCCAGTTATACCTGTTGATCCAGTTGTTCCTGATGAACCGGTCGACCCGGTTACGCCGGTTATGCCCGTATGTCCCGTTGTTCCTGTAGAACCGGTTGATCCAGTCGTTCCTGTTAAACCTGTTATACCTGTTAATCCGGTCATACCTGTTTGTCCGGTTGTTCCCGATGACCCGGTCGACCCTGTAAATCCAGTTATACCAGTTGATCCAGTTATACCAGTCGATCCAGTTGTTCCTGATGAACCGGTGAATCCAGTCGATCCAGTTATACCTGTATGTCCGGTTATTCCTGTAGAACCGGTTAATCCAGTTATACCCGTTACACCGGTTACACCTGTTAATCCGGTCATACCAGTCGATCCAGTTGTTCCTGATGAACCGGTTAATCCGGTAATTCCAGTAGTGCCCGTAAATCCAGTTATACCAGTCGATCCAGTTGTTCCTGTAGAACCGGTTAATCCGGTAATTCCAGTAGTACCCGTAGCTCCAGTTATACCACTCGATCCAGTTGTTCCTGATGAACCTGTCGACCCTGTTAAACCTGTTACACCAGTTACACCGGTTATACCCGTTATTCCTGTTTGTCCAGACATACCGGTAGATCCTCCCAATAATAAGCCAAAACTTATATTTATAAAAGCATCATTCAAGGAAAACATATCAAAATAAGCGGAATACGTGGAACTAGAAAAACCATTTGTTGTATTAAACAACAAAACCCCATTTTGGAAATAAGAAACAGTTGTTCCTGTAACGGTAACAGTAAATACATCATTAATGTTATAATTATAAACCGTCCCATTGATGGGTATTAAATTAAACGATCCGTCGGTACTTGAACTAAGATTCGAAGGATAATTAAAGCCATAAGTGGTTACAGTTCCATCCAAAGATAATCCCACATTATTCTGACCCACCGATAAATCACCATATAAATTCGTAAATGTAAATGTTAAGAAAGCAGTCATAAATTTCTCACGAGTTAAAACAATGGATTTCACATTATTTCCACCGACTTTTACAATAGAATTTGCATAAGGAAACTGAATTTGATTCGATGTGGTGGATGTATAAAGTGTAAATAAAGCAGGACCATATATTCCAGTCATGCCAGTTTGGCCGGTTGCCCCGGTTATACCAGTTTGACCAGTTATACCAGTCAAACCCGTGGTTCCAGTCGAACCTGTTATTCCGGTCGAACCCGTGTGACCAGTAGAACCTGTTGTTCCTGTTATACCACTTGATCCTGTAATTCCGGTTATTCCAGTTATACCAGTTATTCCCGTAAATCCAGTTGTTCCCGTAAATCCAGTTGTTCCGGTTAAGCCCGTTGTTCCGGTTGTTCCGGTTGATCCACTTAGCCCAGTTACTCCCGTTTCTCCCGTAACTCCACTTGAGCCGGTTGATCCGGTTGTTCCAGTTATACCGGTTGTTCCTGTATGACCTGTAAAACTTGCTCCAGTCGGACCTGTATGTCCAGTTATTCCAGTAAATCCAGTTGTTCCAGTATTTCCCGTTTGGCCCGTAAAACTTGATCCAGTTGGACCGGTATGTCCTGTAATGCCAGTTATTCCTGTTATTCCAGTTTGACCAGTCTGACCTGTAAAACTTGATCCAGTTGGACCTGTTATTCCTGTAGATCCGGTTTGTCCAGTGAATCCGGTTTGACCCGTTATACCCGTCGAGCCAGATGATCCAGTATGTCCAGTTGATCCTGTTTGTCCAGTGAATCCGGTTTGACCCGTTATACCTGTCGAGCCAGATGATCCAGTATGTCCAGTTGATCCTGTTTGTCCAGTGAATCCGGTTTGTCCTGTGAAACCAGTTTGGCCGGTGAAACCAGTTTGACCGGTGAATCCAGTTTGCCCCGTTATGCCGGTTAATCCTGTATTTCCAGTTGATCCAGTTAACCCCGTTCTTCCAGTTTGTCCAGACATACCCGTAGTTCCTCCCAATAATACACCAAAACTTATATTTATAAATGCGTCATTTAATGACAACATGTCAAAATAAGCGGAATATGTAGATGTGGGATAACCATTCGTTGTACTAAATAATAAAAACCCATTTTGGAAATAAGAAACGGTTGTTCCGGTTACAGTAACGGTAAATACATCATTAATATTATAGTTATAAAATGTTCCCGTCGTGGGTATCAAATTAAAAGAACCGTCTGTACTTGATGACAAATTTGAAGGATAATTGAAACCATACGTTGTGGATGTTCCATCCAAAGATAACCCTACATTGTTCTGACCTACCGATAAATCACCATATAAATTTGTGAATGTAAATGTTAAGAAAGCAGTCATAAATTTTTCACGGGTCAAAACAATTGATTTCACATTATTTCCACCGACTTTTACGATAGAATTTGCATAAGGAAACTGAATTTGATTCGATGTGGTGGATGTATAAAGTGTAAATAAAGCAGGACCATATATTCCAGTCATGCCAGTTTGGCCGGTTGCCCCTGTTATCCCTGTTGTCCCTGTTATCCCTGTTGTTCCAGTTATTCCTGTTAAACCCGTGGTTCCGGTCGAGCCCGTTGTTCCGCTTGTTCCAGTTGTTCCAGTTGTTCCCGTTATACCAGTCGCTCCACTTGATCCTGTTATTCCGGTTGTTCCAGTTGTTCCAGTTAAACCCGTTGTTCCGGTCGAGCCCGTTGTTCCAGTTAAGCCCGTTGTTCCGCTTGTGCCGGTTGTTCCAGTTGTTCCTGTTATGCCAGTCGATCCACTTGATCCTGTTATTCCGGTTGTTCCTGTTATACCAGTCATTCCGATTGATCCTGTTATTCCTGTTATACCAGTCGCTCCACTTGATCCTGTTGTTCCTGTTATGCCAGTCGCTCCACTTGATCCCGTTGTTCCTGTTATACCAGTCGCTCCACTTGATCCCGTTATTCCCGTTAAGCCCGTTGTTCCTGTTTGACCAGTGAAACTCGATCCAGTTGGACCTGTATGTCCTGTAATGCCAGTAATTCCAGTATTTCCAGTTTGACCGGTAAAACTTGATCCAGTTGGACCCGTATGTCCTGTAATACCAGTTATTCCCGTTAATCCCGTTAATCCCGTATTTCCTGTTTGACCGGTAAAACTAGACCCGGTTGGACCCGTATGTCCAGTGATTCCGGTTTGACCCGTAAAACCCGTTTGTCCAATAGAACCAGTAAATCCAGTGAAACCGGTTGATCCGGTCATCCCTGTTATTCCGGTCGATCCGGTAGAACCGGTTGAACCCGTGTGTCCAGTGATTCCAGTCTGACCCGTAAAGCCCGTTTGTCCAATAGAACCAGTAAATCCAGTGAAACCGGTTGATCCGGTCGTCCCTGTTAGTCCGGTCGATCCGGTAGAACCGGTTGAACCACTTGACCCGATGGATCCGGTTTGACCTGTAGATCCAGTTTGACCGGTAGATCCGGTTTGACCGGTAGATCCGGTTTGACCAGTTAATCCAGTGCTACCAGTTGCTCCAGTGCTACCCGTTGATCCAGTGTTACCGGTTGATCCAGTGCTACCCGTTGATCCAGTAATACCCGTTATTCCTGTAGAACCCGTAGAACCACTTGATCCAGTGTAACCAGTTGATCCGGTGGAACCGGTTAAACCCGTTCTCCCCGTTTGACCAGATATACCAGTAGATCCTCCCAATAATACACCAAAACTTATATTAATAAAAGCATCATTCAAAGAAAACATGTCAAAATAAGCGGAATATGTGGATGTAGGATAACCATTCGTTGTACTAAACAACAATAGCCCGTTTTGGAAATAAGAAACAGCTGTTCCCGTGACAGTAACAGTAAATACATCATTAATATTGTAATTATAAATTATTCCGGTTGTAGGTAACAAATTAAAAGATCCATCCGTATTTGAAGATAAATTTGAAGGAAAGTTGAAACCATACGTCGTTGATGTTCCATCCAAAGATAAACCGACATTATTCTGACCTACGGATAAATCACCATATAAATTCGTAAACATAAATGTCAGAAACGCCGTCATGTATTTCTCACGGGTTAAAACAATAGATTTTACATTATTTCCACCAACTTTCAAAATGGAATTCGAATAAGGGAACTGAATTTGATTCGCTATGGTTGATGTATAAAGGGTAAATAACGCAGGGCCATATATTCCAGTCATTCCAGTAGTTCCGGTTGTTCCAGTACTTCCCGTAACACCCTGAGAACCGGTGAATCCGGTAAATCCGGTAAATCCGGTAAATCCGGTAAATCCAGTCGATCCGGCGGTTCCTGTATTTCCCTGAGTGCCCGTGAATCCAGTAAAACCCGTGAATCCAGTAAAACCTGTGAATCCGGTTGCTCCAGTAGAACCTGTTCCGGATGCCTGTCCGGGTTGACCATCCTGTCCCCTTGGACCAGTCGATCCGGTAGAACCGGCGGATCCAGTGGATCCTGTTCCCGATGCTATTCCATCTAATCCTTTTGCACCAGTGGGTCCAACTAATCCCTGTGGCCCCGTTGCACCCGTATTTGTAGAAAATCCGGGTGTTCCCTGTGGTCCCGTAGGTCCGATACTTCCAGTAATTCCAGTGGAACCAGTTCCCGCAGCTGTTCCCGGTGCTCCTGGTGCTCCTGTGGGTCCAATTGTTCCAGTTGAACCGGTGGAGCCAGTTCCTGATGCAATTCCATCCAATCCTTTTACTCCGGTGGGTCCAGCTGGTCCAGTAGATCCCGTTAATCCCATCATTCCAGTCGCTCCAGTTGAACCAGTACGTCCTGTTATTCCTGTAAATCCAGTATCTCCAATAGTTCCAATAAACAATATTCCAAAACTAATATTTACAAATGCACTGTTTAAAGAATACATATCGAAATAACCAGAAAACGGAGTTCCAGAATTTACATTTACGGCATTGAATAAAAGATTTCCATTCTGATAATAAGAAATCGTATAATTCGTAGAAGTAACAGTAAATACATCATTCACATTATAATTAAATGTAGCACCCGTATTTGGAATAAGATTAAAAGATCCATCTGTATTCGATGACAAATTTGAAGGAAAATTAAATCCATATTGCACAGATGTACCAGCTAATGAAAACCCAACCGTGTTTTGCCCCATAGACAAGCTTCCGTACATATTTGTAAACGCAAATGAAAAAAATGCATTGGCGTATTTTTCTCTTGTTAATACGATTGATTTTATATATTGCCCTCCATATTTCAATATTGAGTTTGAACTTGGAAACTGAACTTGATTTGCAGCTGTAGATGAATAAAGTGTAAATAATGCGGGGCCATATTGTCCAGTAATTCCCGTTACACCTGTAGGCCCTGCTGCACCAGTAGATCCAGTTACACCCGCTGATCCGGTTACACCTGCTCTACCCGTTGGTCCAGTAAATCCCGTTCCTGAATCTGGTCCCGAACCCGAACCAGCGGGACCGGTTGGTCCTGTGCTTCCTCCACCACTATTACATTTGGAACAAAACTGACTAAACTCCGGATCGCAACACAATGCACTTGAAATCGCCTGTCGGGCTCTGCGATTCGAAGTTGTTTCCAATGCCTGAGCATCATTCAAAAACGCATATCTCCGCGACATAAATGTTACAATATTATTATATCTCTATTTTTTTTTGGGGAATCGACTAGGGGGAACCCACGGTCTTCAGAATCGGACCCTATGACCCCCTCCCGCCCTTCGGGTATAACAGTTCCTTACCAGTTTCCGTAACAACAAATAATTTCAGAAAAACCACATAATTATTCTGGGTTCCCGGTGGATAATGCTGTCTTTGTTACCAAACATGTTAACAAAGAATAATTTTTCACGAATTTAAGTTATTTAGTCCGCCTTGTCCTTCTTCGCTGACTCGGCATTCGCAAGTGTCTTCAAAAACTCGGCTTGTAAATCAGATGCATTAGAAACCTCACGTGATTCGAAATCCACGGTTTCACGTACACCAATCAAATTATCATTTTCATCAATCGTCTGGGTAAGCTTATTTCCCGACTTCTCTGCCAATTTGATATTATCCTCAATGGCCTTACGCTTTGTCTCCTTAACACGGCGATCGAACTCCTCCTTCGCCTTCGTCTCATTCTTAATCTTCTCCTGATGTAATTGGTTTAGCTCATCCTCCATAAATTCCACACGGCCCGTTTTATACGCGTCGGGATCCCAAGGAATCCACATTCCAACGGGACCCACATAAATATCGTGATTGGGATCCGTCTCCCTGAGCTTCTTACATCTGATCTCGGCCTCCTCCTGAGTATTATAAACGCCACGAATCTTTAGACCACGGGTCGAAGTCTGGAAAGCATGATCACGTTGAAACTTCTCCGTAAGTCTCTCCTCATTCTTATCCATAAAGTTCTTAAAATCATCATCCACGGGGCTAGACTTTAGCTTCGATTCCTCCTCTTTCGAGAATTCGTTAAAATCATTGAGTACATCCTCCACATTTAGGTTGTACTTATAGGAAATGAAATGGATGAACTCCAAGAACTTCTCCATGGATTTAGAGAAATCCCATTGATGAACGAACTGCTGGAATAAATAAGTCTCGCGTTTTTGCAGTATCTTTTCGGGTGAAATAAAAGACATACAGGCGAACTTTTGCCCGGCGAGGGCATCGTCCTCATCGAGAACATCAATATATTTAGGATTCGGCTTTCCGTTATTTAGGGTCTTTGGTTCAAATCCAGACATTTAGCTATTATAAATAGTTCTTGGGAAAATGTTTAAGTGATTTCTTTCTTTAATATTATTTAGGATTGTTCATCTAAACTCCAGAACATTTTTAAAAAGGAGGGGATTATGGGGGTCTGGAAATCCTTCGGATTTCTGAAGACCTTTGGTTCCCCTGCTTTTATTTTCCCTGAATATATTATAACTAGCATGAGCAATTTATTCGATTTTAGTGAACTCGTGAAACGTGCTATCAAATACATTGTTGAGGGTATCATTGTTGCCATCGCTGCTTATAGCATCCCTAAACGTTCGTTGAATGTGGAGGAGGTTGTTATTATTGCGTTAACTGCCGCCGCCACCTTTAGCGTGTTGGATGTTTTTGCTCCCTCCTTCTCGTCGTCTGCCCGTGGTGGTGCCGGTTTTGGTTTAGGAGCTAATCTTGTTGGATTCCCAGGTGGTCTCTAATTAAGGGAACCTTTTGCTTCGCTAAGGTTCTCCCTTCGGGTAAGATCCCTCCCTTTTAAAGGTGTTATGCTTCAATAATTTTAAGTAAACTATTAAGTTTACTTGAAAGGAAAATCATGAAAGGGAGGGATCTTAAGGGAACCGTAGGTTCCCTTAAAAGGGACAGCATCCCAATCCAGAATCCACTAATTTTACCGTATTTGTTCCCTCATTTTTCAACGTAAATCTAGAGAACTTGCCAATATAACGAATATTTATATCGTCATCTACAGTCGTATATCTACGAATCAACTGACTAAAGATACCATCAAATACATCTTTCAATCCATTTGTTAAAAACGGTTTCTCTATAGAAAACATATCCCCGAAAAATCCCGCTTCTTCTTCTGTCAACACATATTTTGATCCCTGCTTCATAACATTCAATAATAACCCATTCCAAAGACAACTTGCACCCGGATTCTCATAAGATAAAATCAAATCCGATTCCAAGGAAAAATCCATTAGATATATTAAAAATTCAAAGGTTTCGGCGATATCTCGATCATCCGATAAATGATCCAAGAATCGTATCTCAATACCATGATTGTAATGTTTATTAAAATTAATATCCATTCCAATCTCATTCAGTTTTTTATAACCATTTTCCTTATAATATTGATGGAACCACCAATATTCATTCTTGGAAAATTCGATTTCATCTAAAAATCGTGTCAAGATCTTACCAGATTTCATAACATCTGTATCATATGTTCCCAAACCAATATATCTGGAAATCGCACAACGCTGTGATGCAGACGAAAATAGTTCGGGCGATAAATGGGAAAATGGATCAGGTGATCCGTAAAGTCCAATTAAAAACGGTTCCATCCACTGTATCGCCCGTATTGCTTTACGATGATCTTTAATAAACGTTTCCCTATTTTTAATTTTACCACTAGAATCAAGCTTAGTTGGCAATGTAATATTATAGTGTAGTGTACCATTATTAAACATCGCCACATTTTTCAAATTCGTCATATATTTTGCGAATCCATGATTTTTTTCCATGATTTTTATTTGACCATAGTCTTGGAAAATCTCTTCTTTTTCACATGTATTATTCAAGTGTTCAATAAATTCCTGTTTTACACTTGATAGTTCATTTAAGACATCATCCAGAACGACCTTATAAAATTTACGTGTAGGAAATTCTATTGTATCTCCATCAAACATCCATTTTATATCATAGGACTCTTTGAAATATGGGTCCGCATCTTGTAATTTTTCCAAGAATGTTTTTCCCGAAAACCTCGGGTTCGGTTTTGTTTCTGCGGTATATAATGTTAAAGCTTCATTTTTTATATCCGTCTTGGAAAAACTATGAGATTTTAATAAAATAGGAAGATCAATTTCATCCGTAGGTATATTCGCCACAACTTTCTTCATTACCGTTTTCAAAAAATCATACCTATAATTCGCAAAATAATCCACACTATAACGTTCGTCCTTATGTTTCGTCAAAAAATCACGTTTCGAAACCGAGGTTTTTTTTTCAAATTCCAAATATACTTCATTCTCTATTCCAAGACCCCAATATAATTCTCCCGTTTTATATTGTGATTTATAGATCTTATGTTTTCCAAAGATTTCGGGTTTTTCATAAAAGATATTTTTAAAAAATGCCATGATAGAACGATGATTTAAAGTATATATAATAACACAAGTATATAAAACCACATCACAATTTATATATTTTCTATCTAAGTAGTCTAAATTAGTTAAAAACATCCGGTATAGAATAAATATTACGAATTGTTATATGAGTTTTAAGCAATTGAATAATTCAATTGAATCAAAATTGTTCAAACACGTTATTTTTCTAAGAGATGAGATAAATCTAGATGAATATCGTTGCCCTCTTATACCGAACGATGTGAAAATATTAGTGGAAAATGGATTTGTCGTATATATTCAGCGATCCACCCATCGTATTTATTCAGACGAAGACTATGCAAAGACGGGTGCCAGGCTAACCGACTTATCTTGGTTCCACGATATTTTCCGACATGCTCTAATTATTGGTCTAAAATGTTTTTCAGAGAAAGAATTCGACTATTTGAATGAGCATACACATGTCTTTTTCGCACATTGTTTCCAAGGTCAACATGGATCGGAACATATTCTAGATGCATTTCATCGATCAAACAGTATTTTATATGATTATGAGTATTTTATGGATCCTTTGACAAAATCAAGGGCTATTTCATTCGGAAAATATGCGGGAATCGTAGGGGGGTCCCTTGGACTTTTACATAAATCCGGAAAAATCTCGGGACTAAAACCTTGGCCCAGTAAAGAAGCCCTTTTTCGAGACATAGAACACAATTTAACTGCGTTTAATGACATGAAAATCTGTGTTCTAGGACCAAGTGGACGTTGCGGGAAAGGTGTTTGTGAGGTCTTAAATCATTTCGATATAGAATATTTTGAAAAAGATTCGACCTCTGATAAATCCGATTTGAAAACCTATAATATTATATTTAATTGTATCCTTCTCTCAAAAGATTCAAAAGAAACATGGATCGATTCGATCGCTAACATAGATCATCCGTTTTTACTCGTAGATGTCAGTTGTGATTATAAGAAACCGAACCATCCGTTTCCGATCTATAATGAGGGGTCTTCTTGGAATAAGCCGGTTCTCACATTATCTGATAATGTCGATATCATTGCCATTGATAATTTACCATCTCTTTTACCGAAAGATAGTTCAGATGAATTTTCTGCAATTTTATTAGATCTCATTTTACAAGAAAATGTATTGGAAAAAATATGGAAAAGTGTGTCGGATGTGTTTTATAAAACTGTTTACCAAAATCTTCTGAAACTTCCAAAAGTTTATTGTGTGAATTTCCAAGATGAAAATAGACGTTCGAAAATGATTGAACGATTCGATCGGTTAAAAATGCCTGTAAATTTTGTATCCCCTGTTTTCAAATCTGATTCTAGACTTTCTATCGACGGAATTCGTGAAGAACATAAACGTACCTATTCTATTATGTTACAACATGTAGATTCGATCCAAGATTTCTTGAATACTACCGACGAATCCGAAAAATATTGTATTGTATGTGAAGACGATGTTTTATTATCGAAAAGGTTTATAGAAAAGCTCCCTGGGATCTGTCAAACATTTTCGGATTTAGATCTCGATATTTTGCTATTGGGTTATTTATCACCGGATAAAGTGTTGGATTCAATTATTTTTCCTTTATTAAAGAATGAAAAAGAGTTTACATATACGGGTTACCATTCGGATTTATGGGGATCGCAAATGTATATGGTTTCGAGAGAATATGCGAAAAGAGTGGTTGAAACATTTCAACCGGGTTATATTTTGAGGGGGGACAGTCTTCCTTATAATCCCGATTGGACTATAACGAAATGTGGAAAACGAGCTTTAATAAGCCCTATGCTAGCCTTGGAAGAAGGAGAGGTGAAAAACGAATGTTATACACAGAGTTCATTTCATCGACGTTGCTTTGAAATGAATTTTGTAGAGGGAGAATTTTACTAAACAGTACAAGTTCGATAGAAATCAAACACATTTTTTTTCATCCTTGGGTTGTGCACCATATCCCGCAAATACTTTTACCGATTGACACTTTAAGGGGCGTTTACAAGTTCCATCACTATAACATTGCCCGTCTTTTTCTCCAATAGTGGCATTATGCCCTCCTTTTATTTTCTTCAAACTCTTTCGATTTTTATTAGACCGTCTCTTACCTCCCGTATAAGACGCGGATTTGGACGAACTCGACTTGGAAGAAGAATTTGACTTCCTTCTTTTTTGTGTCCCCTTTTTCGGAGATTTGGGTTGAAACCCTCCTTTCATAGCCTTTGACATTTATATATTATACGCTTGGAAAAAACTCCCAATCCAAATCATTACAGACTTTCTTCCAGATCATATCCTGTTCAAACTGTTTTTCACGATCTTTCATCATCGGAATATAAGGTAAATACTGTGTCTGATCCAATAAAACACATAATTGATACAACGTATAAGTATAGTTGAAAAAATTGGTACGATTCGGAGGACAGTGTACGGCCCAGGGTTTTTGAATTTCAATAAAAAGTACACATAAAGTCTCATGAAGTTCTTCATTCATAATCGGAGGCTTGATACCGAAAATCGAATTAATATATTGAATATGCTCAAAATATTTATTAAGCCCCAATTTACGTAGAATCTCACGCATTTTATCATAATTAATTGTGGCTAAATCTTGGATCCTCTCCTTTTTGATTCTCGCTCTTATCGCCTCAATCACTTCCTCTGGAATTTGTGTAGTTTCCTTGGCCTGAAATTGCGACAAAATTTCCTTGAAATGATTGAGACGAATATATGCCGTATAGGAAACCTCACTCGGCGGCTCCTTATTATTTGGCTTGGAACTATCCACAATATAAACAATAAATTTACCGCATTGATTATTATTACAGATCAAGATCCCCTCTTCATCTTGTGGAACCAACTCACCCTTATAACAGCTTTGGCAAATGTCAGAGGGTACCACATAATCCTGTGGATTAATGAAATCATTATTTACGTTTTTCCAATAGTTTTGGTAGAGATTTTTCGATTGCGTATATTTATCTGGATCTGTGCGGTCGGGATTCACCGATTTGACTTTGAAAAAAGAATGTAATACATTTACATTCTGTTTCCCACCACCCGTCGAGATATCTTTTTTATCTTCGAAATAGCCGAAGATATATTTGGAATTATTTAGGAAATACTGCTTTTTCTCTTGCTTGATTTCCTTGATTTTCAGTTTATTTGCACGGATCTTATCACGGATTTCCATATATTGATCGATCTGGTTATCTTGGAGTAACTTAACCTGGTTTTTTAGGTCTTCAATTTCTTGCTCCAATTGAGGTACCTTTTCGGTTTCATTTGAATGGAATCGATTCAACATTTCAGTATGCTTTTCATCTATTGTATTATTTTGCTGAGGGGGGCGTTTTTGTAATACTGTACTCATTGGATTTTAGTTGTTGTTATTATGGTATTTTTTCAAGGTGTTTTTATGTATGTTTTATTCTAAAAGGCTTTTAGTTTATTGTTTTTTTATAACTATATATTAGTGAATGTCATCCAAATTAATAAAACCTATAGCAAAACGATCTACTGCTACTCAAAAAATTCCTTTGAAAAAAAATAGATCTTTAACTTCAAAGGATACTTTGAAAAAGGAGAAAAAAAAGAGGGAACCTAAAGTTAGAGCAACTAAAAATAGAGTTTTGATAAGTGCGTTAGGAACGTTTGAACCACGTAAACGTAAAATAAAAAATTTATCAGAATTATGTTCACTAAAAGCCGGCGAATTATTTTCACATGTCTTTAAATTAGGAACACCGGCCACATTTACATATAATGATGATTCAGTTGATACATATTCTGCTGCTAGAGACTGGTTTGAACGTGCGGATGCTACTCAACAATGTGAAAACACTGCACCCGGAAAAAAAGACCATTTAAAACAAAGTGACTTATGTTATATATGTGGACTACCTCTAATAATTAATGGAAAACAAAACGGTCCGCTAGAATGTGAACATATTTTACCGGTCGCTCAAGCATGTTTATTTTTAGATTTATACCGATCCGATTATAAAGAAATAATGAAACCCGGCAATACAAATCTTAGTTCCCTTGAACAACAAATAAAACAAAATCTTGGAGTTGAATATAACTGGGCACATGAATGTTGTAATCAAATTAAATCAAGTATTTCTTTCGTAAAATTCGACGATACACGTAATGAATTTGTGTTAGATATAGATTCATCCACGAAGATATTAAAAGGAATATTTTATGGAAAAATGAAAAATAAACATGGTATAGAAGAAAATCGTAAATATTGTGATAGAATCAAAGGACAACTTTTGGAAAAACACAAAAATTTTAATGCGTTTCTGAATGAACGACTTGAACTTCAACAAAAAAAAGCCACCCCATCATTAAACCAAACCATAAAACCTATATTGGAGATATTAAATAAAAATTATAATAAAGGAAAGAATAAAGGTTTTTATTTTTTGAGCATACTTTCCAATTTAATTTTGGCAGCAGATGCTACGCGTGTTGATGCTGCCAGTCGATCTTCTATGGGAAATGGTATAATTATTCCTCCTCCAAATGAAAGCGATGAAAAAATGAAGGTTTATACAAAATTATCATTACTGTTTGCTCAATTTTTTTACTCTAAAGCGAATGGATTGGATATAGGACGGGATCGTGAAAAACGATTGCATTTGGATAACGATTTACGAAAATTATTTTTGTTTAGAGACGACTTATTACAACAGTTTAATCCCATTTTAAAAAACAGTTCATTTGATTCGGACAATTTCAATAAGTTTATTATGAAAGTATTTTTAAGCAATAAATTTTTACACGAAGAAAGGTTGAGAATAACATATAGCACATTATATCGTAATTTATTTTCAATGCTTTTTTTTATGAAAGAACCTAAGGATCAAATATCTGCAACAAAAGAAGCCGGACTGTGTTTACAAGTTATTTTAATGTGCCTTTTTTTAAAAAACATAAGACATGCAAATACACATTCTATTGTGTTTCAATCGAATTCAGAAGGACAATCAAGTGAAGCTAGAAAAACGTTACTAAAACTAGAAAGCGTATTGGTAGATGTAATAGTTACAATTATTAAAAAAATGAAAGATGAGCATGATAATTATACTGAAATTTTCAAAATATTATTGAGTGTATACAGTTATATAAATTCAAATTCCACGGCTGAACTAGAACCTTTTTTTACAGGATTAGATGTCAAAAAATATGAAGACATGGATAACTTGATATTAGAATCAGCCACTAAGTATTATGAACAATTTTCCGACGAATTTGAAATCAAAGAATTAGACGAAAATGAAATATCAAAATTAGAAGTTGGTGCAGCACGTGCATTTGCCAATATTCATTCAGATAAAGAAATACAATACGATGATGTGTCATCAATGTTTGAGAAGCCTTCGTTGCCGGATGAAATGGAAATAACACCGACCCAATCCAATCCGTTAGATTTACTTTCTTCTGCCGTGGAAATGCAATCAGCATCTGATATATTATATCCACCTGTCATAACAAAAAGAGAAAGATCACTAAGTATGTCTCCTGCTACTGACAAAGAAGAAGATGTTCCAGCTAAAAAATATAGAGTTTCTCCAACTAGAAAACGTAAATTGGAAAGTTCAATGGAACCACAGAATCAATCAAGAAGACCTAATTCTAGAATGTCTCAAAAACGTTATCGATCGGCTTCGACGAGCGGTGAGTCGGAAATTGAACCGCCTCCTAGAAATACTCGTATTTAATTTCATTAATTTTTATAATGAAATTACATACCCATAATAAATAATGTCCGCAACAAATATTATAAATATAGATACCACCCCGATCGTACATATAGAAAGACCAAAATACCAAAAAATGCTCTTTTTAACAAATGCTTTAGAAAATGGTTGGACAATTAAAAAATTAAACGACTCCTATATTTTCACCAAAAAACACGAAGGAAAACGCGAAGTTTTCCAAGAAAACTATTTAGAAACGTTTCTACGAACCAATCTGAACGAATGTATAATCCCTTGAAAAACGTTACCATATATCGTAACGTTTTTATAAAACCGGTTTAAAAATATTAACATACTAAATATATTATTAAGACCAAACTTTTATATATATTTTAGTCCGAATCGAATTAGTTTAGCAATGTTTGAAATGTCTTACAATTCGGTGTTACCATAAAATCATACAAAAATAATATTTTACCCACTGTTACCATATATCGTAACCATATAATCGTGTATAAAGTAAGAGACTTTATACTTTTTCTTAGTCCAATCAATTATTTAGCAACTCCCAAAATTATTTTCTAAACTAAGGTTATAAAGCCTAACCATGGGTGGAGCTCTTATGCAACTTGTCGCCTACGGCGCCCAAGACGTCTTCCTTACTGGAACCCCTGAGATTACTTTCTGGAAGGTTTCCTACCGCCGCCACACCAACTTCGCCATGGAGTCGATCGAGCAGACCTTCTCCGGCCAGGCTGACTTCGGTCGCCGTGTCACCTGCACGATCTCCCGTAACGGTGATCTTTGCTACCGCACTTACCTCCAGGTGACTCTCCCTGAGATCAACCAAAACATGCGTCCCACCACCGGAACCCAAAACGACGGTGTTTACGCTCGTTGGTTAGATTTCATTGGTGAGCAGCTCATCTCTCAGGTTGAGGTTGAGATCGGTGGCCAACGCATTGACCGCCAGTACGGTGACTGGATGCACATCTGGAACCAGCTCACGATGTCCGCCGAGCACCAGCGTGGTTACTTCAAGATGATCGGTAACACCACCCAGCTTACCTACATCACGGACCCCACGTTCGCCCCCATCGCTGGCCCCTGTGCCGCCGCCGGTGGCCCCAACCAGATCTGTGCCCCCCGCAACGCCCTCCCTGAGACGACTCTTTACATTCCCCTCCTTTTCTGGTTCTGCCGCAACCCCGGTCTTGCCCTTCCTTTGATCGCTCTCCAGTACCACGAGGTCAAGATCAACATTGACTTCCAGCCCATCGGCCAGTGCCTCTGGGCCGTGAAGACCCTTGCTGGCACCTCCGGCACGGTCTCGGTTCCCCAGGCCTACCAGCAATCCCTTGTTGCTGCCTCCCTCTATGTTGACTACATCTTCCTTGATACGGATGAGCGTCGCAAGATGGCCCAGAACCCCCAC
>Ga0114980_10000996_pt1 | contig 20213 bp, 18 predicted proteins | sample S_140806_EF_Meta_FD_87018 | JGI IMG/M metagenome (GOLD analysis project Ga0114980, IMG submission 87018) | Freshwater microbial communities from Lake Simoncouche, Canada to study carbon cycling - S_140806_EF_MetaG | ecosystem: Environmental > Aquatic > Freshwater > Lake | place: Lake...
AAAATGAAAAAGAAGTAATGATTTTTCCTAATCCAAGTAATGATATTATTACTATTAGCACTAATTTTAATGAGGCAATAAACTATGAAATTATAGATGCACAAGGACGTATTGTAATGCAGGGTATTTTCAATGAAGCGAAATCTATTTTGAATCTTGAAACACTAAATCCAGGAGCTTTTTTCTTAAAAATAGAAAGGGTTCCTGTTCCATTTATTATTGTAAAAAAATAAGAGTTTTATCTGCTAATAATACATTAACGCAGTAAATCCAATATTACTTCAATTTCATAGCGGATTTTATTTTTGAAGTCAATATAAGCCTTCCCTGTTGCCGGGCCATTAAATCCGGTGTGGATTCTCCAAACATTTCCATCTTTACCAATAAAAATAGATGTTGGAAAACTCATTACTTGATTTAGCATTCCAAAATCAGATGAAGCAAGTTCTTTATTTGCAAGTCCACCATAGACAATAGTGTATGGAATTTTTGAGCGTTTTTTAAAGTCCTTTAGTTTTTTAAGCTGTTTTTTTTGTTCTATATCAGCTTCATAACAAACACTTATTATTTCTAAACCATAGCGATGTAAATCATTATATAACTCTTTTAAGACTTTTGTTTCATCTAGACAATTCGGGCACCAAGTCCCCATAATCTGAATAATCACAACTTTATTTTGATAGTTAGCACTTGAAAATAAAAAAGGCTTGCCATTCAGTTGTTTTGCATGGTTAAAGACAAAAGGTTGATTTTTGGAAATCAAATAACTTAATGAATCTGGATTCCGCAAACTTGCATTTTCATTTCGTAAAGCAGTCCAAGTTGTTCTGTATTTTGAACCACTGTAAAAAATACCATTAATACTATCCCCCTTAATTTCTCCTGTAAAAACATATGCGTGGGCTCCATCAAAAGACGAAAGCGCAAAATTTCCCCCACTAATATTTCCTTCTAAAAAACGATAATCTCCAGTTTCTGTTTGAAAAGTCCCACTTATACTATTTCCATTTGATTTAAAAATCCCAAGAGCATTACTTTCATCTTTTTGATTAAGACTAAACTTAACTTCCCATCTTCCATCGATTACAAATGGCTGAGTTATAAAATTAGAAGCTGGAATTGAAAATCGTGGGTCATTTGAAAAATAAGCGCTCAAGGGAATTTTAATATTTTTGTGTTTTCTATTATCTAACCAATATCCCCTTAAATATTTTCCAAATTCATCTACTTTAAACACCAATTTCCCATCCATTTCTGGAAAATAAGCATGGATTGAATCTGATTGAAAACGAATTTTTGTAAGCTGGATTTCTTCGGCAGCATTGATTACAGCAATTTCAAACTTTTTTACTTTAGAAAATGCTAGGTTAAAGGGTAAAAATAATCTATCATTTAATGCTAATTCAGCATGCCAGTTTCCTAATGTAATGTTCTTTATTTTTTGAGAAAACACAAGATTTGTAATTGCAAGAAATAAGATGATGAACTTTAATTTCATTTATTTTTTGTGTCTTTAGAATTAAATTATTTAAAGAATAAATGTAATGCGTAAATTAAGATATAGCAAGAAATAAGCATAACTTTGCTAAAATTAATCGTATGTATCGAATATATTTACCACTTATTTTTATCCTTATTGTTCTAATTTACTTGATCTATGGATTTATCGTAAAGAAAGATTCTGTCAAACAATTAGCGATTTTAAAAATCACTGCTTTTTTTTCATTGCTATGGTTCGTTCTATTCTTTGTATTTTTATTTTAGAATACTTGTAAAAAGATTATGGGAGAAACAATAATTACATCAAAATCTATAGAGAAAGAAACCTTAATCAAGGCATTTCGATTGATGAGTACTGCAAAGTTTTTAGCAGAAAAATACGAGGAAAATAAAGAGCTTACTTCAAAATATGTTCACGCTACATCTCGAGGGCATGAAGCAATACAATTAGCGCTTGGACTGCAACTTAAACCCCAAGATTGGGTCTCTCCTTATTACAGAGATGATAGTATTCTCTTGGGAATTGGTATTTCACCATACGAACTAATGTTGCAGGTTTTCGCAAAAAAGGAAGATCCGTTTTCTGGTGGACGCACCTACTATTGTCATCCCTCATTGAACCGTGAGGACATGCCAAAAATCATTCATCAATCTTCTGCAACGGGAATGCAGGCTATTCCTACAACGGGAATTGCAATGGGAATTCAGTATCAAGAAAAAACAGGATTAACAAAACCAGAAATAGGAGAAGCACCAATAGTGGTCTGTTCTTTAGGAGATGCTGCATGCACCGAAGGAGAAGTTTCTGAAGCATTTCAAATGGCAACTTTGAAACAATTTCCGATTGTTTTTCTCGTACAAGATAATGGCTGGGATATATCCGCAACCGCCAAAGAAACTAGAGCTCAAGATATTTCGGAATATGCAAAAGGATTTAAGGGGCTTGAAGTTAGAACGATAGATGGAAGTGACTTTATTGAATCTTATTCTACCATTCAAGAAGTGTTTGAAATCGTTAGAAATGAAAGGCGGCCATTCATTATTCATGCAAAAGTTCCTTTATTGGGGCATCATACTTCTGGTGTCAGAAAAGAATGGTATCGCGATGATTTAGATGAAGCTGCAAAGAATGATCCCTATCCAAAACTAAAATTAGAACTGGAAAAAAGAGGTTTTAGTTTAGCTGAATTTATAAATCTTGAAGCTGCGACAAGAAAATTAGTAGATTCAGAATACGAAAAAGCGCTTATTTCTGAGGATCCAAGTCCTGAAAGTGTAACAGATTATATTTTTGCTCCAACATTAATTTTAGAAGAAAGTGGCGTTCGTGAACCAAAAGGAAAGAAAAAAACTGTTATGGTTGATTCTGCCTTGTTTGCCATGAGAGAAATATTAGAGAAACATCCTGAAGCTTTATTGTATGGCCAAGATGTTGGTGGGCGCTTAGGAGGAGTTTTTCGCGAAGCTGCAACTTTAGGGCAAACATTTGGTGAATTGCGCGTTTTTAATACACCCATTCAAGAAGCATTTATTATTGGTTCAACAGTTGGAATGTCTGCAGTTGGATTAAAGCCAATTGTTGAAGTTCAATTTGCCGATTATATTTGGCCAGGATTAAATCAATTATTTACAGAAGTTTCAAGATCTTATTACCTTTCCAATGGAAAATGGCCAGTAAGTTGCGTAATTCGTGTTCCAATTGGCGCTTACGGTTCTGGTGGACCTTATCATTCTTCAAGTGTAGAATCTATTTTATGCAATATTCGTGGAATTAAAGTAGTTTATCCTTCAACAGGCGCAGATTTAAAAGGCTTGTTAAAAGCTGCTTTTTACGATCCAAATCCAGTTGTAATTTTAGAACACAAAGGCTTGTATTGGTCAAAAATTGCTGGAACGGAAGGAGCTATGTCGATTGAACCAAGTGAGGATTATTTGATTCCAATTGGTAAAGCAAGAATCGTTCAAGAAGCTACGAAGGAAAATATCTCAAATGGTACTTCTTGTGGTATAATAACTTATGGACGAGGAGTTTACTGGGCAGTTGAAGCTTCTTTGGAGTTTGCTGGTAAAGTTGAGATTTTGGATTTACGAAGTATTAATCCTCTGGATCACGAAGCAATGAATACCTTGTGTCAATCTCATGGAAAAATATTGATAGTTACTGAAGAATCGATCGAATGTTCTTTCGCTTTGGGATTGGCTGGAAGGTTACAAAGAGATAATTTTAATTTCTTGGATGCTCCTATACAAATTGTAGGATCTGTTGATACTCCTGCTATTCCATTAAATACTAAACTAGAAGCTACACTTTTACCAAATGCGGAGAAAGTTAAAGTTGCTATACAGTCCTTATTAAATTATTGATGTATGAAAATAAATTTAGTGATTATCTTTTCTTTTTTTAGTTCCTTATTATTTGGACAAATAACTTGTAATACTTCAGGGAATTTAGTCATTTATTCAAATTACGACGGCGGTATTTTAACCATTAATGTAGATCAAAATATCCCAAATTTAAAAGTTGGAATCTGTACTTACGAACCTATACAAGTTAGTTTCACAGGAGCTTTTGTTGGGAATATTACCCAGGTTATTTATGCGGGATTTAATTCAATTCAAAACAATAACAATTGTAGTCAAGGAAATTTTATTACATCTGTAACAGGTGTGCCAACGGGAATTATTTCAATTTTAACAAATCCACAAGTAGGATATACCCCAACTCATGGAAATGGCTCTGGTACATGGGGAGGAGGAATGATTGGAGTCTCTGGACAATGTGATACTCTAACAGATGCTGGAGGTGGAAACACACCTGATGAAGTAGTATATTATTTTCAGCAAGCTACAGGAGGGCAATTATTATTTCATAAAACTCAATATGCATGCTGGTTAAATGAAACAGTTAATATAACTGCTGGCGGCAACTGCTGTATCTTACCTCCAAATCTTTGTAACTTAAATGCTTCTGTTTCGGTTGTACAAAATACCATTTGTGAACCTTGCAGTTACAATGGCCCGCCTATATTAATTAACGAATTAATGATTTCTCCTAATACTGGCGATGGATCATTGTCTGGTCCTGCTACTTCGGGCGGAAGAGGAGAATGGATTGAACTTTATAATCCTGATTTATGCGACTCAGTTGATATTTCGTGTTATTATTTGGGTAACTCTACGCCAGAGGGAACTGGAGGTTTTAGGCTTCCGGCAGGTACAATTATACCTCCAAATGGATTTGCAATGATAAGAGGAGCGACTGCAGCACCTGTTCCAAGTAATTTGTTATTGGCAAATGGCGGTAACGTAGTTGAAATTGTCGTTCCCCTTGAAATTACTGGCCCTGGTGTTTGTTGTTCAGGAACAAGAGTTTGGTTTCCAAATGCTGGAGGTTGGTTTGCTTTTTATGATGCAAACGGGAATCCAATTGATGCTGTTAGTTGGGGCCCAGGAAATACAGCTTCCTTGGCGGGAAATCCTTGTATTTCAAATTCAAATTCTTGTAATTCTACTTCTACTCTCTCAAGTTATAATCAAATACCAGAAATCTTAAAATTTTATGCAAGCCCAGCGAATGGTAGTGACCATTTTGGTTTAAGTATTCTTAGATTTCCAGATGGACAAAATTGGCAAGGTGTTGGGAGTCCGACTTATGCTATTTGCAACGACCCAAATAACTGCCTAACAGGAACTTCAGTTGGATTTTGTAATGGACAAGGAACTGTAACTACTTCATCTGGAGCAGCTCCATTTACATATCAATGGAACGATGATTTAAATCAAACAACGCAAACGGCAACAAATTTATGTGAAGGATCTTACCAAGTTATAGTTAGTGATGCGAATAATTGTACAGATACATTATTTGTAAATGTTATCACAATTCCTTTTGATTTAAGTACAAATATACAACAGCCAGGTTGCCTGCAAAGTAATGGGACTATTTCTATTGACCCCTATGATCCGAGTTATTCTTATATCTGGACGCCAAATGTGTCTTTTTCAAATTCTGCGAGTAATCTTACTCAAGGAACCTATAACATTGTTATTTCTCAAGGTTTATGTACTTTAGATACGACAATAGTTCTTCAAAATCCAGTTCCTTTTTCTACTTCAGTAAGTGTCAATCAAACGACTTGTGGTAATGATAATGGAGTAATCGTTTTTACGAATACTCCCTCCGGAAACTACACTTACAGTTGGACAAATAATATTTCATTAACAAATAATGCTTCAGGAATTTCCCCAGGACTATATCAGATTTCTATTACTGACAACATTTGTATTTTTGATACCTCAATAGTAATTCAACCTAGTATTGGATTAAATTCAACTGCACAAACTCTCAACTCAAGTTGTGAACAAAACAATGGAGCAATTAACCTAACTATTTCCCCTCCCGGCACCTACTCATTCTCTTGGAATCCGAACGTTAGTAATTCTGCTAGTGGAATTGACTTATTAGCAGGAACATATGCAATTTCTTATACTGATGGTTTATGTTCAAATGATACAATCATATCACTACTAACTACTCCATTGCCAACATTAATACAAAGCACCTTTTCAAATCCATACTGTGGTTTAGAAAATGGTAATATGCTTATAAATGGAGCAGTCGGTGGAACAGCGCCCTACTCCTACTCTTTTAATGGCCTTCAAGTTCAAGAAAATGATTCAATCTTAAATATTGGAATTGGAAACTATCCAATAACAGTTATTGATGGAAATGGCTGCTCCTATACTCAAACTAGTTCTTTTACTATGACTAGTGGAATTTCTAATATTTTTATTCCAAATGTGTTAACTGCAAACGATGACCAAGCGAATGATTTATGGAAGATTCAAGCAAGTTGTATCGATAAAATGGAATGTCAGATTTTAAATAGATGGGGAAATAAAATCTTTGAATTTAATAATTTAGATGCAGGATGGAATGGTAAAACAAGTGATGGATTTCAAGTTGAAGAGGGCGTTTATTTTTACAAGGTGATTTTCGATTACTTTGGAGATGATAAAGAGGAGGGGGTTTTTCATGGTCATATTACCGTAATTCGATAGAAACGAAGTAAGAAATAGTGTTTCTATTGAATAAAAAAAGGCAAATCATAAGCCGGGTTCTGTAATCTTTGTTGAACGAATCAACGCAGTTGTCTATCATTTATCTAGTTCCAAACTCACGCTTGGAATCCATCAACCTACCCTCCGAGATTGGGCGAGCAACCCTCAAGCCTCGGTATATTTGGTCTTTCAGTTCGTAAGGTTTACCTTGCCTTTAACATCACTGCCAAAGCGGTGAGCTCTTACCTCACCTTTTCACCTTTTCCTTTGAGCGAACTCAAGGGTAGTTTTCCTTTCTGTGGCACTTTCTGTTCCCAATGGATTGATCCACTAAGACCTTCCCGTTAGGAAGTACGACGCTCTGTACTGCCCGGACTTTCCTCTCCCTATTATAAAAACAAGCAGCGATAGACTGATTTGCCTAAAGCAAAGGTAGGGAATTAAAGTTTTATGAATTTAATTTTCTTGCTAGTATTCTCTGAATTCAAAGAAATAAAATAGCTTCCGATTAGAAGTTCAGAGATATCAATTTCTAATTTAGATACATCAATGGAATTTTTCTGTGAGATAAGTTTTCCAGTTATATCGTAAATTTGATAATCCGAAATAGATGAAGAGGATGTAATAGTTAGCTTATTTTCTGCAGGATTTGGTACAAGAGAAAAATACAAGCCTTCTCCTTGATCATATAAACCACTAGCAGAATACGAATCTTGGTAGTCAATAGATTGTACTAGCTCAGAACCATTTGTAATTGAAGTAACTATTTTCAGTAAAACATCTTTTTTGCTTTCTCCAATCCACTCGTATTCTACTGTTTGAATTGGAGGTGTACCAATCCAGGTAGCTGGAAAACCAGGAATTACGCCAAGGTAAATAGAGTCTATTTCATTTATCTGATGTTTTAACCTCAACACATTGTAAGTTCCATTTGGTAAAATTAAGGAACCCCATCCGTCAACACTAGAAGAGCGTTGGCGGTGCTGTTTGAACTTAAAATCTGCAACTGGGTTAAAATCCACTAAAGTGTACCCCCTAGAATTATACGTATCATTGTAATCTAATGGTAAACTATAGCGGGTTTCAATTGTATCTGATTTAAACGGTACAGCTTGAGAATTGACACTCAGAGAATAGCCAATAGAAGAAATTTTACTAGAAGATGAATGCGTGTAAGCATTCAAATCAGAGACAGAAACAGGTAGAAAAGTGCTTAAAAATTCAATGGGTAAATCAGTATTTTGGGTAAAATAACTTGCTTGGTAATTCTGAGGTGCAAAAAAACCAAAAGTAGCTTGAACAAGTATAGAACCAAACCCAATAGGATTGAAGTTTTTAACGTATTGGCCAGTTGATGTTAGCGAACTAAAATTCCAGGTATTATTTGGACCAGTAGTTGAGAAATCTATTCCTTGATCCATTGCTTGACTATAGCGTACCGTGTCATTTGGATTGGCAAAATCTGTTTCCTGTAATGAAATCTGCCCAAAAGAAAAATTGAAATAGAATAAAAACAGAAAAAACTGAATTAAAGATTGAATACTATTTTTCATAAATATGAATTTTAACAAATGTACAAAAGAATCAAAACAACTTAAAAATAAATACTTAGAATTAAGTGATTTACAATTCAGTCTTTGTTCTCATTCTTTTTTTCTGGAACTGGATCATAACCGTGACCGCCACGAGGGTGACATGAAGCAATTCGTTTTATTCCTAAAAAAGTTCCTTTAATTGGTCCCCAAACTTTTAATGCTTCTATCATGTAATGAGAACATGTAGGAGTGTATCTACAAGAAGCTGGTAAAATTGGAGAAATAAACCATTGGTAAATCTTCACCAAGAAAATAAGAGGAGAAATTAGGATGGTTTTTAAGCGCATAGTTCAAAGATACTTTATATTTAAACACTTTTATGTTGCTAACATTATTGTAACAAATTTTACAATATAAGTTTGGAGAGTATCTTTATTAAAAAAATTAAAATACATGAAAACTCTCCTTTCATTACTTTTTCAGTTTTATCTTTTTCAGTTTTATTCACAGCCCCTAAATTCATGGTCTGATGATAAAATAATGGTGAGGAAAGCTTCAGAAGTAAGTACAATTATGAATGCGGAAATGATTTTCACAGAGCGTTGGGACATTCTTCCACAACCACAGTTTTGGAAACAGATTATGCTTTTATCTCCTGATTCGTGTTTAATAAACATAGCTGCAACAAGAGTTGTTCTGAAAAAAATGTCTAATAAAGATTGGAATAGTCAAAGTGAACTTGAAAAAGACAGCGTAAGACAGAATTTACGAAAAGAATTCGGACTAAGTAATTCTGATAGGATATATGTTACAACAGGAAAAAATGATTTCTTTAAATTCAAAGAAGTCTATCCCTCATTATCAAAAGGAGTCGCTGCATTTGAAAAATTTGGAGTTGATCCTTGGTATGCACAAGCAATTCTTCTTATTGAAAGTCCTGGTCAATTAAAAAAATCTATTTCTGGCGCCTACGGAGCCTTCCAATTAATGCCAAATGTTGCCCGTGCTCAAGGATTAACAGTAAACAACACAATCGACGAGCGGGCTAACTTCGAACGCTGTGCTTATGGCTCTGCGAGATTAATTCAAAAAAATTGTATTCCAGAAGCCAAAAATATTTTAGCGCCTTATTCACTGAAATACAATGAAACTGATCTATGGTTTCGACTTTTTGTTATGCATGTATATCATGCCGGAGCTGGAAATGTCGCAGCAGTAATCGCTAAAATTCAACCTAAAATAGCTTCAAAACAAATTATTTTAGACATGTGGCAAAATACTGGGGGAGGTTTTGGAAATAATTCTCAAAATTACACGCAACTTGCATTAGCTGCTCAACTCATCATTCATGATATGATTTATAAAGAATGTGATGAGATTTCTGACTGTGCTTCTCGTTAAGCAGGAATAAATTTTATAGAAAGTGAATTGACACAATGACGTGTATTTTTCTCAGTAAAAAACTCTCCTTCAAAAACATGGCCTAAGTGTCCGGCACAATTTCCGCAGATAATCTCAACTCTTCTTCCATCTGTATCTTTTACTCGATTAACATTGTTTTCAAAGTCAGCGTCAAAACTTGGCCAACCACAGCCTGAATCAAATTTCGAGTTGCTACTATAAAGTGGATGCTCGCATCTTCGGCAAACAAAAATTCCATACTGAGAAAATTTATTATACTCACCAGAATTTGGATATTCTGTACCTTTTGATTCAATAATATACGATTCTTACTTCGTTAAAGAATTCCAATTTTCTTTTTTCAACGTCATACACTCATTTTTAAAAATCCTTCTTTAATAACAAGCTTAGACGGTAAATTGTTTGTGTATAATCCACCAGTTCCTAAACCCTGCGGTAAAATAATCGGATAATTTCCTGTAAACTGAGAAATTGCATTTAAGCCGATTGATGATTCTAATGCCGATGTAATCCACCACGAAATTGAACGTTCTTCAGCTAATTGAATCCATTCCTTACAGCCATTAAAACCGCCATGTAAACTTGGTTTAAGAACGATAAACTGAGGGCAGACAAAATCCAATAATGATCTTCGTTCTTCTCTGGTTGAAATGCCAATTAATTCTTCATCCAAAGCAAGAGGAATAATATTTCTTTTGCATAAAGCAGCAAGTTTTTCTAACTGTCCGCTCTGTATAGGTTGCTCAATTGAATGAACATCTAATTCTTTTAATTGAAGAAGTATTTCCTCCACTTCATAAGGCGAAAAAGCACCATTTGCATCAACTCGGATCGTTATTTGGCGAGCATTATAGCGAGCACGAATTTTCTCAATTAAAGCCAATTCTTCTGTAAAAGCAAGCGCGCCAATTTTTATTTTAATGGTAGAAAATCCTGCCTGAATTTTTGAATCAATTTGCTCTTGCATAAATTCCACATCACCCATCCAAACCAAACCATTTATAGGAATTTGTGAAAGTCCTTCTGAAAAATGATTTTTATAAATCAATCCCTTCCCTCCATTTAGATAATCCAAAGCTGCTGTTTCAAAACCAAAAATAAGTGAAGGATAGGAACGAAATTTGCTATAAAAGAGTTCGATTTTTTTAGTGAATTCTGAGGTTTTAAGTGAGACTATATCATTTATCTCTAGCTGATTTTCGATGAATTCAACTACTAAATTAATTAGAGCGAGATAATCATTTTCATCTTTAAAATCTGGAGATAATCCAGGAATAATACTGAACTCTCCATGACCACAAGTTCCATTCTCGTCTGATATTTTTAATATCCACGAAGGTTTTTCTTTTAAAATTCCGCGACTTGTTCCACTTGGAATCTTAAAATTCAATACAATTTTATCAATAGAAACTTTCATGACAATATTTTCTTAGGCATGATGATAGGGTTCATTTCTAATAATTGAAAAGGCACGATAAAGTTGTTCTAAAAAAATTAATCTAACCATTTGGTGCGAATAAGTCATAGCAGAAAGCGACATTTTAAAATTTGCGCGCTGGTATAATTCATTATCAAATCCATAAGCACCACCAATTATAAATGTTATATAATTCGGCATTTCCATTGCTTTATTCTCTAGCCATAAGGCAAATTTATTAGAGGAAAACTGCTGGCCATTTTCATCTAATAAGACAACAAAATCATTTGGTGAAATTTTACTTAAGAGTAAATCTCCCTCCTTTTTTTTTAGAACTTCTGTACTTATATTTTTTGGGTTTTTCACATCCGGAACATCAACTCGAAGAAAATTACAATAATGAATAATTCTATTTTCGTAAATCGTTTCTCCCTCTTTTAGATAGGCAAAATTAGTTTTACCAAGGACTAAAAACTTTATTTTCATGAGATAACTAACTAAACAGCTATAACAGCTTTTACGTCAGGAGCAGATATTTTTAAAGCTTCTTCTAATCCTGCTTTCAGAGTCATTTTGCTCATTGAACAATCACTGCAAGATCCTAGTAAGTGAACTTTTACAATTCCATCATCTGTAATTTCAACCAACTCCATATCGCCACCGTCAGCATGTAAAAAAGGGCGTAATTGAAGTAAAGCGGTGTTTACTTTTTCGGTAATACTAGCTATATTGATTTCAGACATGTCAATTCTATTTTTTAGTAGCTATTAGATTCTTTAATTCTTCTGTAAAGTTATGAACTAATTCATCAAAAGCACGAGAAATTGGCGTATTTTCTTGATAAACAGCAGGTCGACCGGCATCACCTGCTTCGCAAACACTTTGAACAAGAGGAATTGAACCAAGAAAAGGAACATTCATTCCTTGCGCCAAATTTTTTGCACCATCTCTTCCAAAAATATAGTATTTATTATCTGGAAGTTCAGCAGGTGTAAACCAAGCCATATTTTCTACAATTCCAATAACAGGCACCTTCAATGTGTCCATTTTAAACATATTAACACCCCTGCGAGCATCTGCTAAAGCAACTTCTTGCGGCGTACTTACGATTACAACACCATCTAAAGGAACAGCCTGCACAAGCGAGAGATGAATATCTCCTGTACCCGGAGGTAAATCAATCAACAAATAATCTAATTCTCCCCAATGAGCATCTGTAAACATTTGAGTAAGTGCTTTTGAAGCCATTGGGCCACGCCAAACAACAGCATTATCCTGATCTGTAAAAAATCCAATTGATAATAGCTTTACACCTTGTGCTAAAATTGGTTCAATCATTGAAATGCCATCAATATCAATCATTTTTGGTCTGTCACCAACAACATCAAACATAGTTGGCATTGATGGTCCGTAAATATCAGCATCAACAATACCAACCTTAAATCCTTTTTTCTGCAGCCCGCCCGCAAGATTAGAGGTAATTGTAGACTTCCCTACTCCACCCTTTCCAGAGGCAATCGCCACAATATATTTTACATCAGGAAGAATTTTTCTTCTCTTTTCTTTTGATTCACTCGGCAATCCTTTAACAATGCAATCTACTTCTAAAGCAGAACCAAAAACACGTTTTAAATTAAATGAAACTGCTTCTTGCATCCGTTTTCTAGCATGAAGTGCTGGATTAGAGACTTGAATTGATAATTCAATACGCTGCTCTAAGATTTTTAAATCTTCAATCAAATTCAAACTTACAATGTCTTTTTTTAAATCAGGTTCAATTATATTTCCTAATACTCTAAGGACCTCTTCACGATTAAATTCCATCTTATTTATTGTTTTTTTTTAATGATTTTACAGATTTATAAACAAAATCAATCACTTTTTTAGAATCTCCAGCCTCTCTATTTGTGAACTGATAATTTATCCCATTCATATTTATAACTGAAAACAAATGGTATGAAGAAGAGTTTACGTTCCCTAATTTTTTTCGAATAGTTCTTTTAAATAAAAGTAAATTTTTCTCTTCTTTAATAATTTCTATTTTATAATATTTATTGTTGGAGAATAATTTTTTTTTGAATTCAGGAAATAGATAAGGATAATCGCCATAATCTTCAATAAAAAGCTCGAAATTTTTGCCGACTGCTATTTTCCACTTATAATCTCCAAGCTCATGAATTACTTCTGGCATGAAAGTAGCTCCAATTCCAGCCGTTGCATCTGGAATTTTAATTGAAGCATCAATATCATACTTACTAAGATTAATGTCCTGAAACTGATAATAATCAATCTCATTTATTGGCTGTGTTTCCGATTTACAATTTAAGAGAATAAAACTCAAAAAGAAAATTAATACAGTAAATGAATTTAATTTCATAGTACAAAGATACAGAATTGATTAATAGTTACTTTTTTTATTCAACTTTGTAAAATGATAAAAACATCACTAATTCTTGGGACTATATTGGTATGGCTTGCAATTATTTTAGGAGCCTTTGGGGCACACTTTTTAAAAACAATATTGGACACTAATCAACTAGCATCTATTGAAACAGGTATTCGCTACCAACTTATTCAAGGAATTGCAATTGTTGTGCTCTCTCTTAATTCAGATAAGTTTAAATTTCCACTTAAAAATATACTAAATAGCATGATAATTGGACTCTGTTTATTCAGTTTTTCAATTTACCTTCTAGTATTTTTTAACAAAATAGGTTTACATATTCCATTCTTAGGATTGCTCACACCAATTGGAGGAGCAATATTAATTGGATCATGGATTTACTTAACAATATGTCTTTTGCGTAAATCCTAATCATTCTTCTGAAGGCTTTACTATTCCTAGTATTTTATAAAACCCACATAATTTTTTTAAAAAAATTTAAACTTTTTTTCATGTAATTGTTTCTAATATGAAAATAGTTATTACTTTTGATTAGAAAAGCATCATTATTTAGATTATTTAATAAGCAAATATGGAAAAATTAACAATTGGAAGTAAAATTCCTTCTATTACATCAAGCGATCAAAACGGCAAAGAAATCAATCTTTCTCAATTTAATGGTAAAAAACTTGTAGTCTACTTTTATCCAAAGGACGATACTCCTGGTTGTACAGCTCAAGCATGCAGCTTACGAGATAGCTTTGAAATATTAGTCGAAAAAGAAATAGTAATTCTTGGTGTAAGTTCAGATAGTGCACAAGCTCACACAAAATTCATTGAAAAATACAAGTTGCCGTTTTCTCTTTTGGCTGATACGGAAAAGGAAATTATCAAAGCTTTTGGAGTTTGGGGATCAAAAAAATTCATGGGGAGAACATATGACGGAATCCACCGGACAAGTTTTTTATTTAATGAAGATTCAACTCTGATTGCTGTTTTAGACAAGCCAAATACAAAAGATCATGCAAATGAAATACTACAAACATACAAATTATGAGAAGGTCGTAAATAACTTACAATCATCTCAGCATAAATTTGTACCATAATAAAAACAGAATACTTTCACATTTAAAAAAATCAATATGTCAAAACAAGAATTAAACACAGAAAAGCTAAAAGCGCTTCAATTAACAATGGAAAAATTAGATAAAACATTCGGAAAAGGTGCAGTAATGAAATTGGGTGATTCTCCCGTTGAAAAAGTAGAGGTAATTCCAACCGGATCTATAACATTAGATCTAGCATTAGGAATTAATGGCTATCCAAAAGGAAGAGTAGTTGAAATATACGGTCCCGAATCATCTGGAAAAACAACGCTCGCAATTCATGCTATTGCTGAAGTTCAAAAGCAAGGAGGAATTGCAGCTTTTATAGATGCAGAACATGCATTTGATCAGTTTTACGCTAAAAAATTAGGTGTTGATATCGCAAATTTATTAATTTCTCAGCCTGACAATGGTGAACAAGCATTAGAAATAGCAGACAACCTTATTAGGTCTGGAGCAGTAGATTTAGTTGTTATTGATTCAGTTGCAGCATTAACTCCAAAAGCAGAAATTGAAGGTGAAATGGGAGATTCACAAATGGGACTTCAGGCACGATTAATGTCAAAAGCATTAAGAAAATTAACAGGTTCTATTAGTAAAGCAGGATGCTGTTGTATCTTCATCAATCAACTTAGAGAAAAAATAGGCGTGATGTTCGGTAATCCAGAAACCACAACTGGAGGAAATGCTCTTAAGTTTTATTCTTCAGTAAGACTTGACATTAGAAGATCAACTCAATTGAAAGATGGTGAAGAAATAACTGGTAATCGCGTGAAAGTAAAGGTTGTTAAAAATAAAGTTGCCCCTCCATTTAGAAAAGCAGAATTTGATATTATGTATGGTGAAGGTATTTCTAAGGTTGGAGAAATCATTGATCTTGGAGTTGAACTTAACATCCTAAAGAAAAGTGGTTCATGGTTTTCTTATGGAGAAACAAGATTAGGACAAGGAAGAGATTCAATTAAGACTTTATTACTTGACAACCCCGAATTAGCTGATGAACTAGAAGCTAAAATAAAAGAAGCAATAGTAAGCCCAAATTTAAAATTAGAAGTTTTACAAGATTGATTTAATAGTAGATTAGTTAAAATTGAGGGGGAAACTCCTCTTTTTTTTGCGGTATAATTAACAAAAACTGTACTTCATAGTCCTTTAATTATTTTTCAATGCATCCAAAACTATTGTATTTAATTAATTTAAACTTCCTTGGACTTTTAGTGTAACTCTTTTTTTTATTGTTCGTATTCAAACAGATTGGCTTAAAAACACTATTTTTGCCCTCGATTAATTAAAATTTAAACAGAAAAATATGAATGCAATTATGATTTATGTTCCTATAGCTATGGCTATAATTGGCTTAATTTTTATGGCTATTAAACGATCTTGGGTGTTAAAACAAGATGCCGGCGACGGTAAAATGAAAGAGATTTCTGATTATATATACGAAGGAGCTTTGGCTTTTCTTAAAGCTGAATACCGCTTATTAGCAATTTTTGTAGTCTTAGCAAGTATTTTATTGGCGGGGATTTCCTTGATTGTTCCAACTACTCACATATTAATTGTTGTCGCATTTATTTTCGGAGCTTTCTTTTCGGCTTTAGCTGGAAACATGGGCATGAAAATCGCTACAAAAACAAATGTTCGCACAACTCAAGCAGCTCGTACAAGTTTACCACAAGCATTGAAAGTTGCTTTTGGTGGTGGAACTGTAATGGGTTTAGGTGTTGCTGGTTTAGCTGTTTTAGGTTTAACAACTTTCTTTATTTTATTCTTCCACTTCTTTATGGGTGGAGATTGGGCAAATGGTGGAACTGATAAAATGACAATTGTTCTTGAAACATTAGCAGGTTTCTCTCTAGGAGCTGAATCTATTGCATTATTCGCTCGTGTTGGTGGAGGTATTTATACAAAAGCTGCAGACGTTGGGGCAGATCTAGTAGGAAAAGTAGAAGCTGGAATTCCAGAAGATGACCCTAGAAACCCTGCAACTATTGCAGATAACGTAGGAGATAATGTTGGAGACGTTGCTGGAATGGGTGCCGATTTATTTGGTTCTTATGTTGCGACAGTATTAGCTGCCATGGTACTTGGAAATTATGTTATAAAAGATATGGGAGGAGTAATAAATGATGCTTTTGGTGGAATTGGTCCAATTTTATTGCCGATGTCGATTGCTGGCTTTGGAATTCTTTTCTCAATTATTGGAACCATGCTTGTTAAAATTACAAATAATGATGCAAAAGAAGCACAAGTTCAAAAAGCACTAAACATTGGAAACTGGGTATCTATTGTTCTTACAGCTATAGCTTGTTTCGTATTGGTAAGATATATGTTACCAGAATCAATGTCAATGAATTTCTTTGGTGAAGGCGTGAAAGAAATTTCATCATTAAGAGTGTTTTATGCAACTTTAGTTGGTTTAGTAGTTGGTGGAGCAATTTCATCTGTAACTGAATATTACACAGGACTAGGTACGAAACCAGTAATGAAAATCGTTCAAAAATCTTCTACCGGTGCAGGAACTAACGTAATTGCAGGACTTGCAACAGGAATGATTTCTACCTTTCCAACTGTTCTTTTATTTGCATTTGCAATATGGGGATCTTACGCTCTAGCAGGATTTTATGGGGTAGCTTTAGCAGCATCAGCAATGATGGCAACAACTGCTATGCAATTGGCGATTGATGCTTTCGGTCCAATTTCTGATAACGCAGGTGGAATTGCTGAAATGAGTGAATTACCGAAAGAAGTTCGTCAGCGAACGGACATACTAGATTCTGTAGGAAACACAACGGCCGCGACAGGAAAAGGCTTTGCTATCGCTTCGGCTGCATTGACTTCATTAGCACTATTTGCTGCCTATGTTACCTTCACTGGTATTGATGGAATAAATATCTTTAAAGCACCAGTATTAGCGATGTTGTTTATTGGTGGTATGATTCCTGTAGTTTTCTCTGCATTAGCAATGAATTCTGTTGGTAAAGCTGCTATGGATATGGTATATGAAGTTCGCCGTCAATTCAAAGAAATTCCGGGCATAATGGAAGGTACTGGCAAACCTGAATATGGGAAATGTGTTGAAATCTCAACTAAAGCGGCTCTTAGAGAAATGATGTTGCCAGGAATTTTAACAATCGGTTTTCCTATTGCAATTGTACTTTTAGGAAAATTAGTATATGGTGATAACAATCAATTAATCGCTGAGATGCTTGGTGGATATATGGCAGGAGTAACCGTTTCTGGTGTTCTTTGGGCAGTTTTCCAAAATAACGCCGGTGGAGCTTGGGATAATGCAAAAAAATCCTTTGAAGCAGGTGTTGAAATCAATGGCGAAATGACCTACAAAGGTTCTGATGCACACAAGGCTGCAGTTACCGGAGATACGGTTGGTGATCCATTTAAAGACACTTCAGGTCCATCTATGAACATTCTAATTAAACTTACTTGTTTAATAGGTCTAGTTATAGCACCAATTTTAGGAAGTGGGCATCATGATGCTGAAAAAGCGAATGGATGCGATACAACCAAGTGTGAAATGATAGATGGTAAATGTGTACCAATTAATACCGATAAATGCAACATGAGCCAATGCGCTAAAATGACCAAAGAAGAGTGTTCAAAAATGTGCGATTCTAAAGGTTGTTCTCCTGAGGAAAAAGCTATGTGCTTATCAAATTATAGTGAAGATGGAAAATGGATTGGAAATCAAACAGGGAAATGTGAGAGTAGTAATAAAGATTGCTGCAAAAAAAAGTAGTTTAAATAATTGATATTTTAAAGCCAGGTTATCCTGGCTTTTTTTTTAATATTAAATCATCCTATATGCTTACCCCTTTAAATACCTCATTAAATAACAAAGATTTCTTTGAACAAGTGTATCAAGTAGTAAAACTAATTCCAAAAGGTCGGGTAACATCTTATGGTGCGATTGGAAACTATTTAGGAGCTAAAAAATCGGCGAGAATGGTTGGCTGGGCAATGAATGCGTCACATGAGAATTTGGATATTCCTGCTCATCGTGTTGTTAATCGTATCGGTTTATTGACTGGTAAAATTCATTTTGAAAAAGAAAGCACAATGCAAGAACGGCTAGAATCAGAAGGAATCACTGTTAAAAAAGATCAAATTCAAAATTTTAAAATTATTTTCTGGGATCCCAGTAAAGAATTAGCAATATAAATTCTATACTTGCTTAGCAAAGGAAATTAAAGAATTCTATTAATTTTGCATAAAAACTAAGCATGAAATTCGGTACAAAAGCAATACACGCTGGTGTTCATCCTGATCCTACAACAGGAGCTATTATGACACCCATTTATCAAACATCAACGTATGTTCAAGATGGTGTCGGAAATCACAAAGGATATGAATATTCGCGTACTCAAAATCCTACGCGTCATGCACTAGAAAAAAATATTGCAGCCATTGAAAATGGTAAATTCGGCGCATGTTTCGGTTCAGGTTTAGCAGCAATAGACTGTGTAATTAAAATGCTTAATCCGGGTGATGAAGTGATTTCCACTAATGACTTATACGGCGGTTCATATCGTATTTTTAAAACTATTTTTGAAAAATACGGCATCGTTTTTCATTTTGTGGACATGCAAAATACAACAGAGGTAGAACGAGTGTTAAATAAAAACACAAAAATCATATGGGTTGAAACGCCCACAAACCCAATGATGAATATTATTGATATTTCTGCGATGTCAAAGATTGCTAAAAAATCAGGAGCTCTTTTATGCGTGGACAATACTTTTGCAACTCCTTACTTACAAACCCCATTAGATTTGGGAGCAGATATTGTAATGCATTCCGTTACGAAATATTTAGGTGGACATTCAGATGTTATTATGGGCGCATTGGTTACTTCAAATGATAAGATAGCTGATGAAATGTATCGAATACAGAATTCCTCGGGAGCAGTAACTGGTCCAATGGATTCATTTCTTGTCTTACGAGGAATAAAAACACTGCATCTTCGTATGCAAAGACACTGTGAAAATGGAGAGAAAATAGCACATTACTTAAAAACCAATTCAAAAATTGAGAAAGTTTATTGGCCAGGTTTTGAAGATCATCCTAACCATACAATTGCAAAGCATCAAATGCGTGGGTTTGGTGGAATGATTTCTTTTACATTAAAAGGCAATAATCTGGAAGATGCACTTACAATTGTAAAAAAGGTAAAGCTATTTGCACTTGCTGAATCCTTAGGAGGTGTAGAATCTTTGATTGGACATCCTGCAACAATGACGCATGCATCAATCCCAAAAGAAGTGAGAGAAAAAAGTGGTGTCGTTGATTCACTTATTCGCTTAAGCGTGGGTGTTGAAGATGTGGATGATTTAATAGAGGACTTAAAACAGGCACTTATATAATTATAGTGTCTCCAACATTTTAAAAAATTGCTCCTTTTTGGCCTGAGACAGAGGGATTTCAGTGCCATCTTTCATAATAACACATCCTCCTTCATGTTTGTCGTAACGATCAACATAATTCATGTTTATCAAATGAGACTGTTGCACACGAAAAAAAGAAAGATCAGATAACAACATATCATATTCTTTTAGTGTCTTAGAAACCAAGATTTTTTTCCCTTCTGCAAAAAAGAAGAAGGTGTAATTTTTATCGGATTCACATCGAACAATATTGTCAATATCAACAATAAACATGCTCTCAAGTGTTTTTAAAATTAATTTCTTTTTTTTTTGAGCTTTTTCATTTTTTTTTAATGCAAAAAATTGGTAATTTTTTTTCTTTTGTTATTTTTACTTTTTTTTTTATTG
>Ga0114980_10000998_pt1 | contig 20188 bp, 3 predicted proteins | sample S_140806_EF_Meta_FD_87018 | JGI IMG/M metagenome (GOLD analysis project Ga0114980, IMG submission 87018) | Freshwater microbial communities from Lake Simoncouche, Canada to study carbon cycling - S_140806_EF_MetaG | ecosystem: Environmental > Aquatic > Freshwater > Lake | place: Lake...
ATGTTGGGACCATCTTTTGGAGGATTAACACAAGCTGTAGCCAATGCTGATGCTGGTTATATTGAAACAATGGCTTTGGCAAAAGCAGAAAGAGAAAAAGCAATAAATAGTGGCACACCATTGGAAGCTGCCAATAAAGCATTCATCGATGCTGAACAACGAGCAAAAGATCAAGTTTTGAAAAGAACTTTATCCGAACAAAAAGTTGCAGCCGCGAATGAAGAAGCTGCAAAAGCTATGGCCGCACGACAAAGACTTGAGAGCCAAGGTATTGGATCATTAGAAAAAATAATTGGCAATACTGATGAACAAAATAGAGACTATGCCAAAAATATTAAAGCTGCCGAAGGTTTATTTAGCGGAGATGTTAGCGCTCAAAGACAAATGGAACAAAAGGCTTATGAAGAGGCATATGTTAGCACTAGTGGAACAGAAGAAGATAGACAAAAAGCTGGTAAACAAGCTCAAGCTAAGGTTAGAAGCGATGTACTACAAACCAGTAATGAGCTTTTGGGATATTTAGATCCTAAAAGTCCAGAATACCGTAACGCTAAGGCCAATGCTCTCGAAACTCAGCTAAAATCTCAAGGTGTTGATACTACATCTGGTATAGCTGGAAAAGTATTAGAATCACTCAGAAAGGAAGATCCTACACTAGAAGCTTCTAAAAAAATGGAAGCAGCACTACTGGATAATCAAAAGGCTATTATTGATAATACCGACGCGTTGAAGAATCCAAAAAGTCCTCTTGACATACTAAAAGGAGAACCGGGTCTTGGGGCCGGACCTGCCGGATTTGCCGAGAGAGCCAAAGAAGCTATATTAGGCAATGCCGATACATTGACGGCAGCTACAACAGGAGCTGCTAATGTTGGGCTTGGAGCTGCTGCATATATGAGAGGCGGTAGAACAGCCGGTCAAGCAGCTACTGCCGCGACAGGCGCTGGTGCAACAACGGCCGCAGCCGCGACGGCAGGTACAGCACAAACAGCAGCTAAAGCAGCACAAACAGCAGCTACAGCAACTAAAGCTGGTGGATTAGGATTAAAAGCTGTTGGAGGACTATTAGGTAAGTTAGCAGCTCCTCTTGGATTATTGATTGGGGGTGTTACAGGAGGCATGGAAGCAAAAGATGCTGGCAGAACCACAACGGAGGGCGCAGCATATGGAGCATTAACTGGCGGCGCACAAACAGGAAGTTTTATAACTGGCAAATATGGTAAAGAAGCAGGAACGGTTGATAAGGCTTTGGGAGTGGCCGGAGCAGCAGGTGCTGGAGCATTATCAGGTGCTGCTATAGGTAGTGTTATTCCTGTAATTGGGACAGCTGTTGGAGCCGTGGCTGGAGCTATAATCGGAGGAGGAGCAGAAATATTAAAGATCTTTACAGAAGGTGGTAAGAGTATTGGAGAAGGTATTAAAAATATTGGTAGTGCTATATGGAATGGCGCTGGAGCATTGCCAGGATTACTTTATAAGTATGGTTCGGAGGCATTGGCAATCATATGGTCTGGAACAAAGAGCCTATCATCATTCTTGTATGAGTCTGGATCAGCTGTTCTACAGAGTTTATGGAGCGGATTAACAGCACTTCCTGGTATTTTATATGACACTGGCGTTGCAGCTATATCAACAATATGGTCAGGATTAACTAGTTTACCAGGAGTTATATATGAGTCAGCTATGTCGGCTTTTGGAATGATATGGAATGGTATTACAACAGTAACGCCAGCAGTTCTTGATGGTATTATATTTGCTTTTGATAATATTGGTAAATTCCTAGGTGAAGCTGGATATGCGTCAGTTACTGGTATAGTTCAAGTATTTCAAGGTATTCCTGGATTTATAACAGAAACAATTCCAGCAGCCTTAATAGCTGGAGGCAATGCTATTGTAGATTCTCTAATTTCTTTTGGCGGGTGGGCATATGATCAGTTTGGTAGAATATTTACAAATATTGGGAATGCAATTAATGATGCTGCATATGGATTAGCAAAACGCATAGGTGGTGAAACACTAGCAAATAGTTTAGGATTAAAACAAAGTGAAAAACCAGAAGCAGGAATAAAACAAGGATCACTATTTGGTCAAACTCCAGGCAAGCCAGCAACACCTCTTATGCCGGGCAAACCAGCTGGTGCTGGTATAGGAGGTGCTACTATTGCTATGGTACCACCAGATGCCAAAACAGAAAAGGCTCTACAAGATAACCAACAAGCTCTTGCAGCTAGTACTGCCGCATTACAAACTGGAACAGCTGTATCTGGCGCTAATGCCACTACTGACCTAGGAGCAACAGCCGGTTCCAAACCTCAGAATGAAACAATATCACTATTACAGAAAATTGAAGAAAATACCAGAAAAACATCTTCAACAAGCCAAGAATCAGCTAAAACAAATAAACAAGTTGCTACTACCTCAAACCAACAAGCTAAAGAATTAGAAAAGGCTGTTAATCCAAAGGTAGCTGGAGAAACAACATCAGCCAAGAGCATACAACCATTCAGCAGATTACCCCAACCACTTGATAATGCTGGACCATCAATAGAGTATACGTCTCAATTAGCAACAGCACCAGAAGCTTTAGCGTCTGCTGCTACAAAAGCAGCGCCAGCTATTGCAAGATCAACAAATGTATTACCAATAGGATCAACATTAGCTTTGGGTAAAAATGCGGCCCCAGCATTATTAGAGGGTGCAACCGCAGCTGTTGGTCAGATTGGATCAGCAGTTACTTCCAATCCCATGCTAGGAAGATTTCAAGCTGGATATGATATGGCTCAAATTGGTGTTAAACCAGCAGGAAAATCTTTAGCAGCTAAAGCAGGCGGACTTGTTGGTAATATACGCAATTTTAATTATGCTAATGCTGCGGAAGATGCATATTACGGATTCAAAGGCGGTAGACAAGCATTAACCGCCGGATCTGAGGCTAGTACTGTAACAAAAGCTAGTAATTTAGCTGGTAAATTATTCCAAAACAAACCAATGGGTCTAGTAGCAGATGCTGTTGGTGGACTTGGAACAAAAATTGGTAATGTTGCATCAGGTGGTTTGAATTTAGGTAAAGGCGCTGTTAACCTAGCTTCTAGTGCTGCTGGTGGTCTGGGCCAAGCTGGTGGAGCAATAACTCAATATGGTGGCAAAGCAGCAACATTCTTAGCTGAAAAATTACCTAATATAGCACAAGGCTTGGGTGCTGTTAAGGGTGGATTAGGAGCTGCTGCTGGAGCAGTAGCATCTAAAGCTAATCCATTAATGGCCGTAGCGGATTTAGCATTGGGCGCATATAATGGATATAATGATAAAAAACGAGATGCTGCTGATAGAGGTGGCTTAGAAAGAGGAGTTATTGGCGCTCTTACTGGGAGCGCATCTACCGGCGGTTCTATGACCAGTAAAATGATGGGACTGCAAGAAGGTGGAACTGCTGACGTTACAATGAGTGGTTTTGAATCGATGGGTCGAGGAGCCACAATTGGAGCAGCATTTGGAGGTGTTCCCGGCGCAGCAGTTGGTGCCGTGGTAGGAGGCGGGGCAGAATTGTATAAAGCAGAAAGTGCTAGACAACGAGAAGGTGCTGCTTTTGATCAACAGATGAAAGAAAGCAATAGAGGAGGATTGCTGGCAAAGATGAATGAACAAGGAGATATTGTTTCTCGCACAGAAGGGGATAAGGTAGCAGTTAGCGATTTTAAGAATCTATCTGGCATGAGACTTCAATTGGCTCAGACAGCAAGGGAAAATAATAATGAAGATTTAGCTAAACAATTAGAATCAAGTAGTGTAGATTTGAGTACCGCTGAAGGAAGAGGTAGTGTTGCTCAATTAGTTGACAAAGCCAAAATGAAATATATGCAGCAAAAGAAAGCAAACAGTGGCTTCTTTGGAAGTACCGACAAGTATAAAGAAGCAGAAGGACAATTACAATCCTTAGAAGGTATCTCTAAAGAATTAACAATGGCTGGAGATATTACTCGTGGAGACAAGTCGTTTTCTGAAATAGAAACTGCTAATAAAAATAAAGAAGATAAAAAATTAACAGCAAGAAGTGAAGCTGTAGCACAAAAAGAAGCTGATGATTTAGCAGCTCGTAAGGGAATGAGTTATGAGGGTAAATTAGCAGCGACAGTGGATGATTCTGGCTTGAATGTCAGAGAAAGATTAAATTTAAGGGAAGCTCAGGGCGCTCAGGAAGAATTGGTCCAAGCGCAAGCTGGCGGAGATGCTCAAAAAATTGCTAAAGCTCAAGCTAAAATACAGAGTATAGAAGAAGGAAGAAAAGCAGTAAATCTGAAAGAAACAGGCAAAGCAGAAGGATCTAAGGATCTCGAAGCAAGATTAGCTATGGTTCGTAGCGGAGCTTTACCACAAGTTGAAGCAGCAACAGAGTATACTTCACAACTAGCAGAACAGCCACAGGTAGCACAACAAGTAACATCAGCAGCTCAATTGGCTGGTATGTCTCGCTCAGGCTTTGGGGGAGGATCAGCAGCGCCAATCGGAACAGCACCACCAACAATGTTTAGTTCTGGGGTGCTAGATCAAGCAAAAGCAGAATATGATCAAATCGAAGCCCAAAAGGCAAGACAAAAAGCTGCTGCAGAACAAGCAGCGCAACAAACTATGTCCTACGATAGTATGGTTCAACAAACAAAGGGAAATCTATTTGGAGAGCTTCCAGCAGGACAATTCCAAGCTGCGCCTCCACAGGGGACTACACCAACTTCATCTCCCGGTGTAATATCTAATATAACCAAGCCCAATGCTGCTGGCACACCAGCAATTGGTAATTTGGCCGGTATAGATCCAGCAGCTATTAGCGAAGCACTATCCGGAACATTTAATAACTTTATTACAGCACTACAAAATATACAGTTACCGAAGATACCAGAAACAATCACTATGGAAGGTAGACATACAGTAGAGGTTATTATTAATGGCGCAGAGGCGCTTAAATCGATAGACCAAGGAATAAGAGATATGGTTACAGACAAAATCAACGAAGCCGTGAAAAATATTAATAACAAAACAGAGGGTGGATTTGGTCCATAATAATAATGCCAGAACCAAATTATTCTAATATATATATTAGTGGTAGTAAATTAGAAGCAACAACAATAGGTGTTGAATATGCTTCAACTGGTAATTTTAATGTACTAACACTTAATGGTACCGGGGTTGCTCTAAGTGGCCACAAACATTCGCTAAATGATATAACTAATTTTGGTGGAGGATTAAGTGGCCTATCATCTTTAGGGAATATTCCCAGTGGTACATATTTTTATAGTACAGGATTAAATAGTTTTACAACCGGTGTTATAACGCCATTTGCACGAGCTATTCTTGATGATAACGATGCCAATAATATAAGATCTACACTTGGTTTATCATCCTTAATTAGTATCAGCGGATTATTGACATTAGGTACTGGTGTTACTGCCGATATTATACTATCTGATAGTGTTGGGTATAATACAGTATTTAATAACAAAAAGAAAAATATTGATTTTACAGTTAAGGGTACCGGGGCTACAGACCAATTTTATTACGATGCTTCATTAGGTAGACTTGGAGTTAACACATCCTCACCAGATGCAACGCTACATATTGTTAGTGATTGTGCTTTAGATGGCATGAAATTAGAGAGTACCACTAATTGTACAACTGGTGTTCATCTTTTTATGCTTCACAGACCCGGACAAACACCGGTAGACGGAAGCTATCCTTGCACAATATCATTAGCTGGTCGTGATCATAATGATAATGTTATATATTATGCTAAATTAAAATCTAAAGCTGTATATACAAATAATAATAGTGTTACTGGAACATTGGGAGAATTTTATGTTTATCTAGATCATAATGGACAAGATAATACAGCATTGAGACTATCTAATTCATTAGTAGTTATCGGAACAACAAATACTATATCTTCTGGTTCAGCAACCTATAACCTTATCGGTAGTGGTAATACTTATAATGGTAATGCTTTTACTAATCTAGGTAATAATAATTATAGCAATCCATCTCTAAATACTCTAATAGTTGGATCTAACAATACTTCTTATGCTAATCACAACCAGATAGTTGGTCGCAATATAGAAGTTGAAAGTTCTGGAAATACAACTATAGGACATTCTATCTATCAAGTTGGTACCTCTAATTATATTATCGGAGCAAATACCGAAGCCACAGGTAACAATCTTATTGCATTAGGTGAGACACATAATACTAGTGGTAATTATAAGATAGTAATAGGTAAAAATATTGTTGATATGGGTTCTAACAATATTGCTTTAGGTTCCGGATTAGTTTCTAATGCATCTAATACCATCAATGTTGGGCAAAATTCAATCTATAGCGGTAATAGTGGCGTTGTAGTTGGTGTGAATAATGCTGTTACTGGCGATAATAATTTTGTTGTTGGCAATAATATTAATGTAGTATCTAGTGGTCTATTTATATGTGGTCAATCTATTTCAGTAAATAATGCTACAGATTCTGTAGTATTAGAAAGAAATGTAACTGTAGATAATGCTTCTGGTGTTGTGGTTGTAGGTAGGGGCAATACAGTATCTTCTGCTAATAATGTTGTTAGTTTATATGGATATAAGAATACAACTAATGGCACAGTCAAAAACACAACGATAGTTGGTGATCAAAATATTGTAAGCGCAGCATCAGGTTCCATTGTTATTGGAACATCAAGCACAACTAGTGGAACAGTAAATAATACTATTAGTATTGGTAATAAAAATTATCTAGGTGGTACTAGCTATAATAATATTCAGATTGGAAATTATAATAATCAGTCTGGATTAAAACTATTAACAAACGGATCAGCTACTGGTAATTTCTTTTCTAGCAACAGCGCTTTTGTTAATACCGTAACCATAGGTAATCAAAATGCCTTCCCTTCATCTGGTAATATGATGCTCGTGGTAGGCAATAAAAATAATTCTAGCGGTAATTTTAGCACTACTCTAGGACACATTAATACAACAAGAAGTGCTAATTATGGAATTTTATTAGGTAAATCCAACTATATGGTTGGAGAGGATAATATTCTTGCTGGTAATAATAATAATCTTTTTGGTAAAAGCAATGTGGTATTGTCGCCTAGAAATTCTAACGTATTTGGCACTGAAACTATTGCAATAGGAAATAATGACTTTATCTCTAACGGAACAGTAATCGGATACAATAATAATTTATATGGCAATAATAATAATATAATTGGTAGTAATAATTCAGCTGGTGGTACAGTATATGCTTTTACTGCAACTATTGTTAGTAATGCCATAAGCACATATACTATAAATGCTTTAACAAATTTAGTTCAAGGAGATAGGTTATTCGTTTATCTGTATAATCCAGTTGGAGGAGATAATAATGGAAATTATATATTTGATAGAACAATAGCTACCAATGGCGTACAATACAGTAATGGTGTTACACAAATTACTGTGAATAATGGAGCTATTCCCGTAACATCAAGTAATCGAAATAATACAAACAATTTTGATGATGCTTTTAATTTATCCGTAGCGACATCAGTTTCTGGATATATTATAAAAGCTAATAATGGGGCTAATAACTATATTTATGGCGACGTTAATACAATTAATAATGGTACTGGAAATACGATAGTTGGATATCGTAATACTATTACTAATAGCAACAGCAACATTTTATTAGGTAATAATCTATCATATAGTGGAACAAATACAGTTGTGATAGGTGCTACAACGGCACGAAGCCTAATAGTATCAGATGATTTTGTAATTAATACCGGATTAGGCATTAATAATGTTTATATGGTTGGTACAGATAATAACACCTACTCTACATTTGATAATGTTAATAAACGATTGGGTGTTGGTACACTATCTCCAAGATCATCTGTTGATATTAGTGGAGCGCTAACGGTTTCCTCACTAAGAATAGGATTGTCCGCTACTAATGATAGTATTTTAGTTACAGATGGTAACGGCAATATAGGTACTACGGTTCGTACACTTAGTACTGGTACAACAAATGGTATATTATATAGAATATCTGACACTTTAAGTAGTGGCATAGATAGACTTAGATATAATGCTGGTAATTATGGATTAACAGTTTATAACAACGAACTTGGAGATCCACAAGCTCTTCATCCAGCACTAACTATCATACCAAATGAAGGTATGGTATTTAATGTTCAAGGTAATTATTATGATGATTCTTTTAATTTAACTATTAATGGTAGCGGCGAACCCGGTCCAGTATTATTCACTACCGATTATAGTAATAATCGATTAGTTCTATATAATACTACATTAGAAACAGGAACATTCAGAAGAGATATAAGGGTAAGTGGGATTGCATATTTTCCCAACTTACAAACTTCTGGCACATTTTTAGCAATAGATAGTAGCACCAAAGGATTAGTCTATAATAAGTTTTATCCAAATACTTTTATAAGTACAACTTCTTCTTCTGTTGCTACAGGATATAAGAGTGCCAGATGGTTCCATAATGAGAAATTATTTTGCTTAAGCAATGCATCTGATCATACGTCCGTTGGAGATACTTTTACAGCAGGTGACTATAATACCATTATTAGCAATAATTCTAATGGTACTTATCAAACAGTCTTTAATAGACAGGGATATGGTGCTCCTGCCGGTAGTGGTTTTGTTGTACTATTCTCTGGCGGCGCAATTTCCGAAAGAGGTATGAGATTAGATTACAATAATTCCAAGATTGGTATTAATACAACACCATCAGAATTAGCTAATAAAAATAATACTCTTGTAGTTAATGGTTCTATTTATGCTAATTCTTTAAGAGTTGGAGCAGTTTCAAATTCTGGATATGCTTTAGTTGCAGCAGATAGTTCTGGTAATTTAGTATATAGAGCTGTAGACTTAGGATTAGCTGCTCCAACATTACAATATCCATTTATAGTACAAACAGCTAATAATGTTACTAAGCTTAAATTAACCAGTAAAGATGCCGATGGTGTTTCTTTAGTCTCTAGTGGACCTCAAAATGATCTTGGGCGAACATTAGCTTGGAATGGAGATTCAGATAGCTGGTATTCTCCTCCTCATTTAAGAATTTACAAAGGAACCAGTAATGAAAGATTCCATACATTAATGTTTGGAAAATATGCTTCTAATTATTATTATGAAACTAATAATACTCATTATTTTTCTGCTGGATCTTTTCATACTACAGAAAATACATATCAAGGATCGTCACAATATGCTCAATATTATTTAAGAGGCTCAGGATCAAATACTGGAGCACAGTTATATTTAACTACAGATTTTTCAATAGATAATGGCGCATCTTCGCCTTCTGTTTATAATAGTATATGTCTGCCATATAATACTGAACAACTATTTCAAACTTGGCATTATGATATAACTATTTCTGTTTTGGCTAGAAATACAAGTACTAATGCTACTGCAGCAGGAGCTATCAATATTAAGGGTGCGTATAAATGCTTATCGAACGCTGGTAACAGAGGTGCTCCGACCCAGATCGGATCGCCGGTTGTATCAACATTCGCAGATGCTGCCATAAGTTCAATTGGTGCAGAATTGGTTTCTTATGGTCCAAGAATTTTAGGATTAAGATGCAATGGAGTAGCAGGATATGTTACAATGTGGAGTGCAGTTGCAAAAGTTAATCAGATATCACTACCAACATTTTAGGATAATTGAATGGCCAAGTGCGTATGCATAAAATATAATGGATTTTATCTAGTACCAGCTCCTATGATAAAAGTATCTCGTTCTTTTCAGGATGATGGTACTGGGCGAGTTATAGGTTCCACGTTAAATATTACTTTAGAAGGTAAAATTGTTAATGCTAGACCAGGAGTTGGTGTCGGTGGACAATCTCAGACTCGTGCTGATTATCTTACTAGTATTGCTAGTAGTTATAGTTGCCTACCTGGTTCTCCAAGCACAGCTCTTGTAGTAGGAACATCTATTCATGGTATTAATACTATGATGGAAGAAGAAAGAGCATTGCGTAAAATTTTTAGCAATAGCAAATATAATTATACTGATGCTGATAACGTAGGAAATTTTACACAGCCAGCAGATGCGACCAAAGCTTCTGATTCTAATAGATTAGTAGTCATAGCTAACGGTAATACTATAGTTGATGGATTTGCAAAAGTAATAAGCTATAGTACTAATCCTACTAGTAATAACTGGGTTAACACTATAGATTATACTGTAGAATTATCCATAGAGGAGCCAGCTACTCAGTTTCTAAATGATCCTAATAAATATTTAGTTAGCAGCGTAACAGATAATTTTAGTATAGAACCTCTTGACGAAACAAATGTGTTTAATAATAATGATGGTATATTTAATACATATTTTGGTAGTACAATAGGAGCTAATTCTTTATGGTACAATGGAGAGTATCCTGCAAATGCTACAAGGTATAGAATAACGCGCACCATATCTGCCATAGGAAAACATTCTCATAATGAACAAGCTCTAGCATCAACAGAATCTGCCCCAGGAGCTTTAACAACCAGTAATAATGATGCATGGAACAATATTCTTGGAGATACCAATAGAATACCTAATACATTAGTTACAGCTGGAACAGGAACCGCATTTACTAATGCAAGATCTTATGTATTAGAACGATTACGACATTATCCAACCATATTTTATTTAAATACATGGACCCTTGTTAATAGAGTAAGAACACTAAGTCCGAATGAACTAGGTGGTAGTTTTGAAGTTAGCGAAACTTCGATAGCAGTAAATCCATCATATCATCCACCCTGGGCAGACGATTGGAGTGCGGAAGTTAGTGTTGATTCTAGTTTTTTACAAACGGTAAGAATCAACGGTACTGTTAAGGGCTATGAAACATATATTGGCAGTTTCTTAGGTGACAATCCGGCCTATGGAGCAAAAGCTGCTACAATGGGAGCCAATAACTCTGTTTTACATACTGGTATTTTACAACCTGTGATACCTACTATCTATACAATGCCCGGTACAGCTACAGCTAATAACACAGCTACTAACGGTATGATTGGTAAATATCAAAATGCTGTTAGTGGTATGCATTGGCTTAAAGGATCTAGCACAAATACTGCTGGTTATCCTAATACTTACTTGTCTCCTATGGCTAGACGAGCAGAATTATTTTTCACAGGAGGAAACAATACTAGTAATATTGGCAATAATCCATATAGATGGCTTAATAGTAATACAATAATGGCCGAAAGAAACGCTTCAAACTCGACATACCACATGAATCCTGTTCCGGTTAGTATGTCAGAATCTCATCGTCCTCATGCTGGTGAAATAGATTATACGTTCGAATTTAATAATAGACCACTCAATTTAGTCAGAGGATCAGTAAGTGAGACATTAAATATAAGCGATTCATTTCCTGTACAACAAATTGCTGAGATATTCGTATTAGGACGCAAACTTGGCCCAGTATTACAAGACTTAAATACTGTTAGTGCGGCTAGTAGAGAAATTACATTCGAGGTTGTTTTACCAAGACCACGATCATTATTAGACAGAACAATATTTCCTGTGGTCGCTTATCAAGCCGTAACAGGTATAGTGGAACAGTTTAATCCAAAATATATGTTTGGAACTACTGATACTACTATTAAAAGTTTTGTCAAAATCGACAACCAAGTATGGAATCCCATAGAAGGAAGACTATCCATATCAAAAGGGTGGACATGGCAAAGAGGTAGATAAATAAGGATAAATAATTATGAGCGATAATTTAAATATTCCCCCAGTAACAAGACTGGAAGGAACTTCTGGTTTATATGGTTATCAACCTACTTCTAAAACCTCTACAGCTTTAAATGGCATATATACAGATCAGGCAATTTACCAGTCTGGTATACACGGACCATTTAATCAAACTTTATTTTTAGGATGTAGTGTTGTTAATTTCAATGTTAATTTAGGGTGGGGCGCAGAAAATAGCACATTAACAGTTAGTCTGGTTAATGACGACGCGCCTCATTGGCTCGGCATGACAACCACAACCACTTTGCAAAATTTTGATCTATCAACATATGCTAATGGAGTTGAAAGTAGAACAACATTTAATACATCAGAATCTACAACTACATCCCCAAGATTATTTCCTAATACTCCAACAGTTTCTATTGATGGATCGTCCCCCAATAACGTTGGTGGTACTCCGACTCAAACCAACAAACTTAATAGCACTGTCACTAATGATAATAAAGTAGCTGGTTTTAAAGAGCCTAATACTACTTTGGGTCCTAGTAAAGAATTACATATGGATTTGATTCTGCAGGAAAAGCATAGGGTGGCCGATGCTACTGCCAATAATATTCTTCTTAATAGCATTGATGTAAATCCTAAAAGGCCCGATCTGGGTAAAGTCTATTACGAACTAAGAGAAGATGGTAGTTACAATAAAAAGTATTGGTTAAAAAAAGACCCAGGATTTATTGGAGAAGCTTTTGATATCTTAGGATGTCCTGTTGCGTTTATTTTTAACGATTTTACATTTGCTGGTGTTATTACCTCATGGAAAAACAATGGCGGACAAGGTGGCAATAAATTATATACTGTTGAAATTAAAAGTTTTGCAACACTATTAGCGAATACACAGCTTGTTATCGATCATTATCCTGGTACTATTTTTACTAAATTTGATAATAATCCACCAGCATTTAATGACGTTAATGGATTTGGTATGCCTAGCAACGACATAGGCAATAGATATGATAACAAAGATTCTTTAGAATATAGAAATAGTGAATATCCAGCAAATACTGGTAGATATGTAGGAAATATTAAACAAGGAAATTTACCGAATATATTTAATATCTATGGATATTTAGAAACAACACTAGGATTTGGCAAATCTGATATTAATGAAGAAGGAACCAATATTGCTGATATTTTATCAGCTATGAAGGACTTAATTAATTATACTGATGATACAACGAGAAATCCTAAGTATATGGATTTGAGATTTAGTCCATATGGCAGAATCGTTGGTAGAGCACCAGCCGTAACTAAAGTGTCTGGCACTGCAATAACCTCAAGCCTAAATCCTAATATTCAATTTTTACAAGATACATATACTCTTATTAAACCACAAGAATGTTTTTCATCAGGAGTTGTAGAAGAAGCTATTCTTACTACAGTTGGCGCTTTGCCTACATCTCCTCCGTTTAGTAAACAAGTCATTGTTGGAGATAGTGATATAAAACTTAACGAATTGGGTTTAATACCATGTCAGAAAGCAACAGACGGCGTTATTAGAAGTCTATATACTTTAAATATAGATAATCTTCCTAAAATACCATCTGGAATAACATTAAAAATTAAAGGTCCTATTGTTAGTGTAATGGACGTTATACAAGAAGTTTGTAATAAAGCTAATTATGACTTTTTTATCGATTTTAGACCACGAGATCCAAATACTAGCAGTACAGATAAGACTACTAATCAAATATATGTTAGAACACTTGAGCGAAAATCACAACCGCCAAATAATTATATACAGCAAATTATTGGGTCTGCTAGTAGTGGATCAGTTTTAACCAGTTATGATTATGGTATAGAATTGAATGATAGCGCAACAACGCGATCATTATATATAGGAGCAAAACAAAAAAGGTTATTACAAGTACAATCATCTATTTTATCTAGACGTAATAATGGATTAATTTATGATCCATATGAAGACAATAGTAACGGCTCATTAATTAATGATGATATTAATCATGTTATAAATGCTTGTCGTATTCCGAATCATTGTTCTGTTAGAAATTCTAACTATGGATATTACAACGAGTTATTCAACGCTACTATTGGTGGTAGCGGAACAGGCTCGATAATCTGGGAATATGTTCAAGACTGGGGAGGCGATAATCATTGTGGATTGGGAAATTATCTTAAACAATTACAATTTATAGGGACTGGTCCAACAACATACGCAGCTACTAATGACCATTCTGATATTTTTAGAGATCTTGGATATATTATGTATTCGAGTGGTTTATACTTGCACAGATCTGATCCCACTGAACCTATTTCAAAACCAGATATACCGGTACAGTCAACTTATACTGCTATAACGTCAACAACTAACGGCGTAAATAGATACTATAATTATCCTTTATGGGAAGATTTTATTTGTCCTTACTTTGGCTCAGATATTGATGGAAATGCTAGAAAAGTTTTTTATGATCCTGGAATGAGACAGATTCAGGTTCTTTGTAGTGTCGGGGATTTGCAGAATCTTTTAGGGTTCGCCCTCACATCTGGCGTAAAATTTGCTGATACTAAAATTTCTCCGTGGACAGCAGATCCAACCTTTAATCAACAAAATAATCAGGTTGAATACGGAGCAAATGATGTAAGAGGTACTGGCCAGCTAGTTGGTAAAACCGCATACCAAGCAGGAGGAACCAGAGAACAAAGAAATTATACGTGGAATATTGATAGACGAGATTATTATGAATATAATACAAAGTTTTTATTGACAGAAAACGAAATTCGTGCAGCTATGGCGGGATTTGATTCTTGGGCCGAATATACATTTAATAAAACATTTACTACTGATTTAGGTCAAATATTACGAATGACTATATTTGCTAATAGTGGTCAGGTAGTACAAGAAAGGAACGCTGACCAAAATGCTACCTCAGAAGTAGCAAGAATAAATATGGGTTTGGACTATCCATTAGTTATGGTTTATCATGGCCCAGACATGCACCTGGTCAACGCCCCTGCTTCACAGAATCCTTCTGTATCAAAATGGGGAATGCTTACAGAAAAAGTAAAAGCTGTATTAGAAACTGCACATCAATATGTTGCAAATATTGGTAATACATATTATGGTAAACAGTTTATGATTAAAGTTCCTGGTTTGTCATATACTAAGGATAGGCCAGTGCTACCAACTGGTGATTTGACAATAACTAAAAATTCAAAAATATTATCATCAGGAGCATATGAAGGCGCTAGTATATATTATGCAAACTATAAACCTTCTACAGATGGGGCTTGGGAAGAACCGGGTAATGTTATTGATGATACTATAGTTGTAGGATCTTTAAGCGGTGATTTTTTTAGAACAGATGATGGTAAAATATCTGCAATTTTAGGATATAGAGCATCATATGAGTATCTTAAAGATACCATACCGGATAACGAAATTGAAAAATATCCTTCGCCAGATACCGCTGCTGAAAATGCCAATTCAGCTGCTGGTCAGGCCGTTACTATTTTGAATAACAATAAAGAAACTAATTATACATCAACGCCAACAACAAACAAACCGGGCGGGGAGGCATATCCCACTTTACTAAATTCATCTGTTAATAGAACTCCAATAACTACACAAACAGAGGAAATAGCCAAACTACCTCCGTCACCAGCAATAATTTTATCACAAGTATCTCAACCAGCTAGTGGATCGAATATTGTTCCTAATGAATGGTATCCATCTGTAATTACTGAATTAGCTTCTGAAGAATATTTATTTTATACATATCCAAACGCCGGTAGTACAGCAGATATATTTAGTAATATTACCAGTTTTATTGGTCCTGTTGGTATGACAAGCTCTACGCATGGACGCTCTATACCAGAACATTTAAAATATAAACTATATGCTAAAGCATCAATAGAAAGCGATTTTCAATTTGTTAACTGCTTTACAAACAATAGCGAGGTCAATACGTCTGGTGCTCAAGCCAGGGTTGGTGGCAGAGAATTGAGAGCGATATTAACTCTTGGGAACTCTATCAATTTGAATCCAGTACATTTAGTGGATAAATATCTTATTCACTGTTTGACCTTAGATAGTATGTTATTTAAAGGCGATAAGCCTAGCATACCAGATGAAATAAAATTATCTGATAGCGATATAACTATTCACAAAGGATTTTCTAGTTTTAGTGGAGGATTTGGAATAGGTAGTGAGCATATTACATTATCAACAGATCATTTAATTAACTCTATTAATTCATCAAGCCGAACCGCATCCTCAGACAAAGCAAATACCATGCCAATAGCTCCTAGAGCCGCTATGCCAGGATTTGCTGCTGTTCCACTTGAAAGCCAAGGGTCAGTTTACGGACCATGGACTAATCATCCGTATCTATTAAGAAGAGATATTTTTACCGATCCAGATATATATAATAATACATCGGCACTACAAGATGCTATAGAAAATCTTGTTGGTGGACTCAAAGTGGATGTTGATACAGAATTAGCTCCGTGGAAATACGGAGGCATGAGAGCTTTAGACGAGAATGTTATTGCCCGTATTCAAAATGATGCTAATTATCAATTATCTATAGAATATGGAACAATGGACATCCCTGGCGCACCAAAATATAAACTGGGAGATTTTCTAGACAAGTCTGGACAAGTTGCTGGCGGACCAATTATCAATAGTATATCCTCAAATATTGATAAAGGAGGAATTTCTACAAAATATAATTTTAGAACATTCACGAAAAAATTTGGTCTTTACAATAAGGAAAGCGCAGATAGATTAGCTAAGATTAGCTCAGAATCTTTATCAAGAAAGAGACAGATAGCGGTACAATCAGCTAGAAGCAACAACTCCATAGTGTCAACCTTAAAGAAACAAAATCTTAACAATGCTCAATCCGCTGCTTATGTAAATCCGCCAATAGCAGCATCATGGCGTAGTGATAGCGAGTTATTAGTCGGCCATAATGAGATTACATTTAGGGCTCAGGCTACTGGTACTGTCAGTAAACAAGATGCTATTTCTGGTATTATTAATAAATTTGATTATGATTATAACTGGGGTTTTCATCCTATATGCCTTAAACATCCTAGTGGTGGAATATATAATGTGCTAGATTATCCAAAATTTGTTGGACAATCTAAGATTATGGATAGTAGAGAAATACCAAAAACTTTAGCTGGCGATTATGAAACAACCTCTATGATGAGTTTAGATGGTATTTTATCTCCAATATCTTTTTATCCAACAGAAAATTTTAGAACATACCATATTACTAAATATCCAAGAAATAGTTGTAGATTTTGTTTAGGTGTTGGTAAAATAGCATATAGCTCAAATCAACAAAGTATAGCAAAAATTGTTGATATCACATCAATTACGGGTTTTTCACACACGGGAACTTGTGAAAGATCAGTGGTCAATATAGACTGTCCATTCTGCGAAGATATGACTAGTAAAGCTAAAAAGTTAATTATAAGTGGAAATAGAGGACGTGTAACACCTCCGTATATATTGACTAGTGGTAATGACGTTATAAGTACTGGTACAGGTACGACCGTTTATAATACGGTTGGCACCACTATTAATTATAGTACATTAAATCCTGTAGTTTTATCTTTTGGAGAATTTAGCGTATTTCAAAATAGACAGGAAAAAGATTTTACAGGACATTCTATAAAAATGGTGGCACAAGGTTCTGTTCCGCCAGATAGAGCAAACGACACGTTAAATCAGCAGTATTGCCCTAATGACAGATTATTTAAAAGCTTTTTAGAGTATGATCAATTATATTTAGATAAAATATTAGAATTAAGAGCAATTCCAGAGGATAAACGCACAGATACAATTACAAATATATTGTCTCGTATTCCTGATCCTCCAAGGCATTTTGAAAATAACAGTAGATACTTTGGTTTTAGAGGACCAATGATGCTACATGGATGGGGTTATGATACTGATGGATATCCGGTTCCCAATGCTTCGGGAGATTTACAATATACTGATTCTATAACAGATACTACAATGAGAACTCCAATATTTTGTAAATTAGTAGAAACAATTCCTGGCGGTCCGACTGGTACGTATGTATATAAAAATCAATTATTTGTTGAGGCAGATAACGGTTCTCCACAAGCTCAAGGTAAAACATTAGTAAATTATAATAACAAGGTAGGATACTGGACAGACCCATTTAAAGAATCAACATTTGCTATGGGTTGGGCGCAAACCCCATCGACATGGCCTGTTGGCCCAATAGACTTGAGATGGGACGAAAGGGCCAGGGTATGGACAATGCCTAGTACATATAAAAATGTATATATTTTATTAGAAGAAGATCTTAGTATAAATAATATAGCTCGCGGTCAAATTATAGATAACAATAGTGCTGGAGCTAGTGGTAATAATTCTTTATTGCCTCTTGGATATAGAAAAACAGTATATGTCAAAGATACTGTCGGCATATATAGAGCGCCAAGATCTGCAGTTATATATTGTGAATATAATACAGAGGGTGGTTTCTATCAGCCAGTATCTCAGAGCATATTTACAACATCTGGAACAATTGTATCTCAAAATTCTGTTTCTGTGTATAAAATATTCCAAAGTCAATTAAGAGCCTTGGGGAATACCTCTGCGGCTACTAATGAGCCATTAACCTATGTTGCATCATTTAAAAATCCATTAGGATTAAATGTATCTGCAGGAAATCTTGTTTTGTTAACATACCTTTATGATGGATGGATAGTACAGGCGGCTAGGGGATAATTTATGAGTAGTTGTAATTTATTTAATGATTCTTTGATTAATATTGTCGGTGGAATATCTGGATTTAGCATAAACAAAATATGGCTACAATCTCTAATACCGGCATTTAATGCAGATACTAGTGGGATATGGCGTCCCATTTTTATTAATCACACATCAAGCAAGTCTGAATATGGCGGTCTATTATCTAATCCACAGAAAATAAATGATAGCATAACTGATTCTTGTAATTGTCAATCTGTTGGCAGAAGGTTAGCCAGAAATACAATATTAGCATATAACGATTTTTCGGAAGATCCTGAGAATGGAGTTTTGTGCGATTATTGTCAAAAATTATATGGCGATACTACTACTGGAGTAATGAATTGTAAAGTTAATGTTAATTATAGACCAATAGATATACTTGGAGAAGATTCTACTATACAATGGCCATTAGCATCTTTGTCACCAGTGCCTATTGGAAGTGGTGAAGATTATAGTGTTACTTGTTGTTCTGGTGGCTGTGATACTAGAATGTTGACAGATGATATTGTTCCTAAAATACCATATTTATCAAATTCGTATATTAATAAATTTTTTGACTTTAAACATCTTCAACAATTTCCTTCTATCGAAAATCCAGGATTGGGTATCGAAAGATTCGGGTCATATACCGGACCAACAGATAGGCTCACACTGTCTAATGCCACAGTTCATTTCGACTGGATTCTAAAACCAAGACTCGGAGAATTACCGCCATCTAAAAATGATACATATCATACAAATCCATACGTACATGAAAAATCATATAGTAGATATTTATTAAATAATAAAACCTGTGGTAATTTTATTCTTAAAAAGCTCAATGCTCCAACACCAATTACGATGTGGCAATCTGGACATATGCCAGCACTTTCTGGTTCTCCGCTGTTGAGTGGGTTGGTAGATCATAGAATTGCTATAAATAATCTAATACCAACTACTGATCAGTTTGCTATGCCATATGGTATCACAAACGATACTCATTATAATATCTTTTTAAAGTCTCCAGATTCAAAACAGGGTGGTTTTTGGAAATGGAATTTTACCTCTGGAGTTTTATGCTGGTATAGATATTATGATCAAAACAGAGCAAATGATAAGAGAGTTATTCCAGGAGTAGATTTATATATATCTCCTGGTGATGTATTCTATGCGAAAAATGATGGTCCAGAACCATTAGCTAAAGTAACGGGAGATCCAGAACCCTGTAAGCATCGTGTTTGTCCGTCTGGTTTAAAGATGACAAAATATCAAACTACTAGCACAACTGGTACTGTAACAATAGTTCCTAGTGGATCCGAGTTTCTTTATATTTCAAACAATCTATATCCGCATGTAAGAGCATTAAGTGAATTTTTAATTGAATTTTTAAAAAATGAACCAAATACACCTTCAGCCTTAACCTATGGAGATGTCTTAGATACAGCAGCCATTCTTGCCACAGGACCGCTATATAGTGAAATTACAATAGATTTATTCAAATTTCCTTCTGGATATAGTCCGAATATTGACATTCCAGAGTATGTAAATATTCTTAATGTAAAAGGACAAGATAACTATAAATACTTTACGTCTGGAGATGTTAGTACATGGTTTAGTGATCCTGGTAATGTAGATAAAG
>Ga0114980_10001000_pt1 | contig 20126 bp, 14 predicted proteins | sample S_140806_EF_Meta_FD_87018 | JGI IMG/M metagenome (GOLD analysis project Ga0114980, IMG submission 87018) | Freshwater microbial communities from Lake Simoncouche, Canada to study carbon cycling - S_140806_EF_MetaG | ecosystem: Environmental > Aquatic > Freshwater > Lake | place: Lake...
GGATACACCCTAAATGACTACGGGAATGGATGCAAAAACGCAGCCGAATTGGTCCAGATCACATCCACGCCAGCCCCAACGACGAGAACGATAACGACGACCACCTCTGCGCCCACAACAACGACAAAAACGATAACGACGACCACCTCTGCGCCCACAACAACGACAAGAACGATAACGACAACCACCTCTGCGCCCACAACAACGACGAGAACGATAACGACGACCACAGCTGCAGCCACAACAACGACTCAAGCAGCAGCTGCTACCACAGCTGCGGCAACAACAGCCACAACAAAAGCCACCACCACCACCACTGCCACTGTGGCCATCACCACAGCTGTGGCGGCCACACCAACAACCACAAAAGCTACCACCACCACCACAACTGCCACTGTGGCCACCACCACAGCTGCAGCGACGACCGCCACCACCACAGCGCAGCAAAAGGTATCGTCTAGCACCACTGCACCTGTTTTAGCCACAACAGCAGCCACGCCTAGCACAGCAGCACCTGTTTTAGCCACAACAGCAGCCACGCCTAGCACAACATCAGCCACGCCTAGCACAGCAGCAGCCATATTGAGCACAGCAGCCGCCCGCCAAACCCCCACAATTTTATTCCAGCTCATCGTGGAAATCGCAGCAGGCGCAGGAACCCCAGTGCTCGCGGCCAAGTACGTCGCCATCATCGCGGACTTGATACCGGGGACCTCTTCACGCGCCGTCAGCGCCTCGTTCCAGCCACCGCCGCAACAACAAAGGCGCAGGCGCCTCTTAAGCATCACAGCGACTGCCATACTGTACTTCACAGTCGAGGTCTTCACCCAGGCCGACGCCATCACAGTCGCGACCTTGCTAGTGTCAAGCAACTTCCAGAATCGCCTCAGCTCCGCCAGCCAGACTGTTCAAATTCCAGCAGCGGTGGTCATCATCGACAGCATAGTCTACATCAGCGCTCCTGTAGCCACAACAGCGCCCCGGATCGCCATTGCCACCACCGCCGCCTCAGTACCCCCTTCTCCGCCAGCGCCAGGCATCACAGTCATAAAGCCCACTCCGTCACGCGGCATCACCCCATCAGCGCCCACGTGGCTCCTACCCACCGTGACGATTCTCGCCACGCTCGTATTACACACAGTCACTTAATCGCAGCCCCACTCGCGCTCACCACAGATATCACCCTATTGCAAGGCAGCGCGCCATCCACATTTGTGATCTGCTTGCAATTCGCGCAGTCCGTGCAGAAAGCGTCCCGCGACTGGTACGCCCCATTGCCGCCCCGCACGCACCGCGTCAGCGCCTGCGTCTTCGGACATATATTGGTATTCACCGTGCAATTCCGGCACTCCGACTGCCTCTCGAACGAATAAGTATCCACGTCACACTCCTTCTTCGTCGGCGGGGTCGCCCCATCCCACTTGCACCTGTACCCCGGCGGGCACATCGTGCACTCTGCATCCCCCGCATTCGCCTGGTACCATCCATCTCTGCAGAAGCAGCCCCCAGCCACCCCCGTCTCATTGTCAAACCTCGCCACCTTATTTTTGCCACACTCTTTCGGCCCCAGCTCGCCCCCGGGGCACTCAAATTGCAGGAAATTATCCTGGAACAGCGACTCCTCTGTCCCTATAAAATTCCCAAAGTGCGTCCGCCCGTTTCCGAACTTGCAAGGATAGCAGCTGGTCACCGGCAGAGGCCAGCCCCCGCCCATGATGATGTCGGATTTTACCTGGAACTGATTCAGCAACAGCCACGCATTGGCCCCGAGCTTCCCCTGCACGTGGTACGTGCTCGGCACCTGGTATCTGCACTCAAGGCCCGTGCTGCATGTCAAAAACGTCCCCGCTGCGCACTTTTTCTCCACGCAATTCGGCCTGTTAAACACCTTTTGGCTGTACGCAGGCACTGGCGCCATCGCGAGCGCCCCGTTGGCGCAAGAAAAGTCCAGGCACTCCACTGGCGCGCAGAGCGTGCACTTGTCCACTGTGTGCGCGTGATGCGTGTGCGGCGTATTCTCCCAGTCTTTGTTTATCTGGTAATATCGCCCTGAATCCTGTGGAGTCTGTGGGTTCTTCGGGTCGTATTCATTTGACAGCCTCTGGGACCAATATGACTCCTTAAACGTGCACACCAGCGCATGCTTGCAAACAGAAAACCCGTCGCCGATCTCCATGTTTCCCAAGCCCTGGTCGCAAAAGAGGCTGGACGTGATCCTGTCACCCGGGCCAACCCCTGCCTTCTGCCACCTGTCCCAGTGTAGCGGGCTAGGTATCGGGTACTTGCTGTCCACCCCGACGTAAGACATGGAGTAGGGATAGTAGCCGCTCCTGCCCTTGATGTAGTCAAGCTGGCTGTGGCACGTGGGGTAGCCGTCTTCCTTTTTCCACACGTAGGGGTCTTTATCACACGTAACCTCAAGCTGCACGTACATGGTCGCTGGATTCGGGTAAAAACCGTACAGCTGATAAATTACCTGACCCCCCACAACCTGCAGCTGGCCGGCCAAAACAGCAGCAAAGGTCAAGAGCAGCGCCAGCCTCCACTGCCGCCACCAACTGTTTAACCTTGTTCCCCGCATGAACCCCACAATTACCTTGGCAATTTTAACGTGAGACGTCGTCATCAAGTGTAACATATCTTTTCGTTTTGATTTCTATTCAATTATCGCTGTTAAATACAGACCCCGCCACACCGCACCCCCGCGCCCCTTTCTCGCGCTTCTTCCTTATTTAACCGCACGCCCGAAAGCATTCTCAATCCAACCCAACCCAACCAAAAATGGACCCCATGCTCCTCCACTGCGCTGAGCACATCCTCGTCCTCCTGTGCCTCAAGGGCATCTCCCTCGCGCTCAACATCATCATGTCCGCCTCCGCGTGCGACTGGGCAATCCTCACCGCCCTGGCCTGGTTCATCATAGACTCCCACAGCCTCACGGGCGAGCTCCACGCCACGGAAACGTCCCTCCTACAACTCGTCGCAAAATGCGACTCAGCGCTCGCCGCGGTCAGTGACCTCACCATGCGCTACGAGGCCATCGACAGGCGGTGCCAGGCCGCAAACCTCAAGCACCTCCGCGCCCGAGACGCCACCATCCGCGAGCTCAACTGGACGGCGTTCTGCCGCCGCTGCCTCATCCTGGAGCACATGCGCGGCATCAAATTGGCCCTGCGCAGAACGTGCAGCGAAAGCGAAATCACATCGCGCGTGCAACCCCTCACTTAACGCCCGCGCACATCGTATTTATTGCTACATCAACTCACCCTCCTTGCTCACATCCACAGCATGGGGGGCGTACCAAGCATGATCGACGCTTGGCGCAAGCCCAGCGGCAACCAGGCGCCCGTCCAGGTTCACGATTTCGTCGCCTTCCCCGCCTGCAATCTCCAGGAAGACGTGGAGCTCTCCATCTCCCCGACCCCGCCGACCACGTGTGCCGTCGACTTCCAGCAGCCTTCGCCCGGGTGGGGGCGCGATGTACCCCGTGTACGACACGATCCGGACGTTGCCAACCTGTGTGTTTGAGGCAAACGCCACCGCCTCCAGGAACTTCGCCTGCACGATCGGATTTTCAAATTGGGACGAAGGCATCAGCAGATTCACCACCGCGTTGATCACCTTGGTGTACTTGCACACGTACCCGACCTGGCACGTGCACTGCAGCTGGCTCGAGCTCGACGCCGCCGACGTCGTCCCGCTGGGGCACGGAGCCTTCAACGTCGGCGTCGGGCAGTAAGATCCAGCGGGGCACGCATTGCACTTTGTCACATCGGCGTATCCAACCCCATAGCTGTCTGCAGGCGCGAACGTCCCTGTAGGGCACGCCCGAACCTGCAGCCCACCCGGAGCCGCAGCTGCCAGGGCACCCACGCAGTAGTACCCGCGCGGGCACTGCAGGCAGCCCCCTGCGTTGGCTATGGGCGCGTCCGAATACTTCCCGGCAGGGCAAGACCCGCACTCAGACGCCCCAGCCCCGGCGTACTGCCCGAGGGTGCAGTTTGTGCACGCCCCCTTGGCCCCCACCGAATACGACCACGTGGGGCACGTCCCGCACGCCGCAGTCCCCGCCGGCGCAAACGCCCCGGCCACGCACACCCCGCACGTCGTGGCCGACGTAGCCCCCACCAAGGCAGACGCGGTCCCATTCGGGCACAGCGTGCACGCCGTCGCGTTGGCGCCCGCCCACTGCCCGGCGGGGCACTGCTCACATGTGAACGTCGTTTTGTCCAGCGCGAACTTCTTGTAAAACCCGGCCTTGCACGTGCACTTGGCATACGTAGAATTCCCCAGCGACTCCGAATCCTGAGGGCACTGCTCGCACACGTTGGTGCCCCCAATCGAGTACCACCCGGCGTCGCACCCGGTGCAGCTCGCGGACCCCGTGTCCGACCTGAACCCGGCAACGCAGATCTTGCACGTGCTGCTGTTCGTAGCGTTCAAAACAGGCGACGCGTACCCGGCCTGGCAGCTCGTGCACGTGTAATGCGTGCCTTTCCCCTCCTGGTCGTAGGTCCCTGCGGCGCACGGCACGCACCCCTCCGAGTTGGAAAACGAGTAGAATCCAGCGCCGCACTCCACGCACACGCTCGACCCCGTCTTGGCAGCCGTGCCGTCCGCGCACGAAATGCACACCACAGCCCCCGCATTTTCAGAATACGAACCGGCCGCGCAAGGCTTGCAGCCCCACGACCCGTTCAGCCCCGTCACCGCCGAAGACGTCCCCGCAGGGCACTGCGTGCACGCTCCGGCCCCATACGCGTTCTTGAACGTCCCAGGCACGCACGCCCCGCACGTCGTCCCAGTATACCCCGGCACGCAAGAGCACTGCGACACCGCGTACGACCCAGCGCTCGTCGTCGCGGAATAGGCGGGGCACGTCGAGGACGCCGCACCCCCCTGGCAGTACAGGCTCCCTGCCCCGCACAGCTGGCACGCGCTCGACCCACTCGTCAGCGCCGCGTACCCTTGCAAGCACGAGCACGCGCCCACCGAGGTAGCCTGCACAGGAGACGCTGTGTTGTTCGGGCACCTCTGCGCAGCCATGCCCCCGCCGATGCAGTAGTAGTTCTCGGCGCACATGCTGCACACCAGCGTCATGGGCGTCCCGGTCGACCGCATGGCATCCACGCCAAGCCCCGTCAGGTTCACGATCGTCATGTTTGTGTCGCTCGCCTGCACCACGATCGCCCCGCCGCCGACGGCATTCGCAAGCACAGTCCCGCCAAGCTGCTTGTAGTTGTTGTTGCCCCAGCACGCCACCCTGTAATCGCTGAGCACCGCGCACGTCACGGGCCCGTTCCCCCCGATCTGCAGCGCCACCCTACCGCTCGCCATCTGCAGGCTGGGCAGCAGGTCGTACATGTCAATAGGGGGGTTGTCCCCCAGCAGCTGGCCGCCCACCTGGCCCCAGCACTTGACGTAATTATTCCCCAGCAGCGCGCACGTCTGCACCTCCCCGACGTTCACATCCATCGCGTAGTTCAGCGCGCCGAGCGGCGCGGACTGCAGGTTCGCGCCCATCGAGCTGGGCGTCGTCCCCACATCATAGATCCCGTTCCCCAATCGCCCGCCAGCGCCCTTGCCCCAGCACTTCACCTGAAACGTCACCGACATCACAGCGCAGCACACGTAGTTGTAGCAGCTCAGCGTCTTGGCGTACGAGGACGCCACGCCTGCCTTTCCCAGGCTCACAGCTGCGGGGGTGAGTATGCTGACATCAGACCTCCCGACCCCAACAGCGCCGTTGACATTGTGGCCCCAGCAGTAAGTTTCCGCCCCCGCGCTAGACTGCAGCAGCGCGCACGCGTGGTTCCCGCCCATCGTCACCATGATTGGGGACAAGACCCCGCCAAAGATCACCATCGCTGCGTCATCACCCGTTTGGGCAAACGACTTCCGGCCAACAGCCAGTGTTTCGTCGCCATACCCAGTGCCCACATTTGGTGTATTGCTGGGGACCTTGCCCAGCTGCCCCATATTTCCGCGGCCCCAGCACGTCACTCTCAGACTGCTCAGCTTCGATATCACCGCGCAGCACGACTGCAGCGCGCACGAGAGTTGCAGCGTCGTGTACGCAGTAGTTGTAGTTGGCGTCCCACCGCCCAGCTTGGCGTTGGCCTGGTCTTTCGGCGCCGTCGCCCCGCTGTTTTCCATAGCGCTGTCCAGCCCCAGCTGCCCGTAGAAATTGCTGCCCCAGCACCGCGTCATCTTGTCCCCCCCCACCGCGAGAACCACGCACGTGAAGTCGTCCCCGAGCGAAACGTTCAACACACCCGTGATGTCCACCTTGGTCGGCGGCTCCCACGTGCTCGCCCTGCCCAACCCCAGCTGGTACGCCTCGTTGGCGCCCCAGCACACCAGCCCGCCGCCCTCAGTCACCGCACAGGAGTGCCGCCCGCCGCTGTCCACTGTGTGACTATTGACATACGTCGCCATGTCCGTCAGCTCCCGCGTGTACCCCGCAGTGCACACGCAGTTCTCCTGCCCGGTCGACCCGGGCGGCGAGATGGAGTTCGCAGGGCACCGCAGAGGGCTCCCGTTGAAGCAGTACTCCCCTTGGAAGCACTTCACGCACTGCGCCCCGGTTGGGCGCGCCATCAGTATAATTTGGCCCATCTTCACGGTGCTCATCAAGTTGGCGCTCGCGTAGTAGTACAGCCCAGGCGCCGAAGCCGAGGTGTCCCACGTCAGCGATGCCATGGCCTCCGTAGAGCTGGACTGCCCCACCACCCCGTCGGCGTACTCAAACACAGATGCGCTAGTGTAGCTCTTCAAAATCACCACCCCGTTCGGGGCCGTCAGCTTCGACATCACAAGAGTGTCCCCCACAGTAAGCACAACATTAGGGCTCTTCGCCCCGGAAAAGCCCCCGCTCAGCGTGAACCCCAGCGGCGAACCCTCCACGGCGTAGTACAGCATGTACGTAGCGGGATCCACTGGCAGCACCATCAGAAGCCGGCTCCTCGTCGAAGCCCTGTATGCGTCCACTATGTAGTACGTCCCCTTGGTCGGAGGAATCCAGGACGATATGTCCCCCACGCTCACCCCGCTGGCGCCAGGGTCGCTCCGAATGTCCACGGAAACATACGCAGAGCTGGGCACGGTGAGCTTCAGGGTATCCCCGACCCACACCACAATCGGCCAGCTGTCGGGGACCTGCGCCAGTGAAGACTCCGGCTGCGACAGACTGTACTTCATGTAACTCAGCGTCATCGGCAAAGACGAGGTGCAGCTCAGGTTGCTCCCGTACGTCGCCTTCCATCCCACTGCGCCGGGGCTGCCGGCCACAGTGGACCACTGGAGGTACATTGCAGTGTAATTGGCGTCGGTGATTATTGACGGAATGCTGCCGGCATTGTTGCTCGAGGTAAAGCTCTTCCAGACTGGGGCTGTTGCCGGGTTTGGGCACGACGTCGCGTTGGGGCACTGCCAGATCTTGAGATTGTCGCCAGTATGAACAGTAAATAAACTAAACGTCAGCGAAACCCTCGTCGTCAGCGGATTGCTCGGCGCGATCTTCCAGAAGTTTGTGCTCACAGCGGACGACGACGGATAACCGTTGGTCCCCTCCACCAGATTGATGTACCCCTGCGCGCACGTCAGGGTTGTCGAGAAGGGGCACGCTATGATATTGGCACAACCGCACGTGGCCTCATTGTCGGACTGGCAAACCTGCGCGGCCCCCGTCACCGAGCACGCGCAGGGCGTCGCGCCCACCACGTACTCCCTCATTGCGATATCCGAAAACTTCTTCTTGTAGCTAGCCTCGCACACGCAGTCGTCCACGGACGTGGACTTTTCGATGGTCGTCGTGGACTTGTCAGGGCACGCGTACTTCTGCGACACCCCGTCAATGCGCTTCCCAGTGCAGTAGGACCCGAGGGGGCACCCCACGCACGTGGACTCGACCCCCAGCGGCCGGCCCCAGTACCCGGCCTTGCAGTAGCAGTCCTCCACCACGGACGACCCTTGCGGCGAGGTCGCGATGTTCGCGTTCCACTGCGGGCACACGTTCTGCACGTTGCCCTTGCAGTAGCTCCCGTCGGGGCAGATTTCGCACGCCCCACCCCCTGTCAGGTAGAACCCGTCCTTGCACACGCACGCCCCAGACCCCTGCGACCCGGCCACAGCCGTCGCCCCAGCCTGGCACGTGCTGCAGGAGCTCACGTTGTTCGCCCCAACAACCCCGCTGAACGTCCCGGCCGGGCACGCCACGCACGTATCCACGCTGCTCGCCCCGGCCTTGGTGCTGTACGTCCCGGCCAGGCAATTCGTGCAGTCACCCACCGAGCTCGACCGCAGAACGGCAGAGTACTTCCCGGCAAGGCACGGCACGCACAGGCCAAGCAGAGGGTCCGTGTAGCTCCCCACAGAGCACTCCACGGCCTGCACGTCGCTCCCGTCCAGCTGCGTGCTGATCGCCTTGATGTACGCGCTGGCCAAGGCCTGAAATGCAAACTCATTGGATGTCTTGTACTCCCCCAGCCTCTCCAGCAGCCGCGTCGTGTTCAAGCTCGACACGTTCAAATTCGCCTGCGTGAGCCCGCTCAGCGTCACGTTGATCCACACGTCCACCTGGTCCACAGGATCCGCTGCACTCACCATAGGCACAGCAAACATCGCAAACAACAACCACCACGCAGCAACAGCCACCGCGGCTGGCAAAACACCCCCACCTGGCCGCCTGGCAAGGGAAGGTGGTCCAGTCGTCATGATCGCCCTCCAAGCCCTGGATCATTTTAAATAAGCAGGCCAGGGCCGGGATTTCGCGGATACTCTAAACGATGCCCGCCGCAGGGGTATAAAACAAATATCCACGGACCTCTCCCCAATACGGATTGGCATGCCCATCTCACTCTGCATGTGCCTTGCGGGTCTCCTGATGATCCCAATGTCACTGGCCCTGGATCCTACCCCGCCCCCTGCTCCCCCAAACTCCTACTGGACAAACCACGGAGGGCTCACAGACTCCTGCCCGTACCAGTGCAACGCGGGGTTCGGCCGCAACGGGAGCGCGTGCGTCGCCGTGGGGGGGTACGGCGCGTCTTCCGCACAGCAAATTGGCACTACGCCTACCGGAGCGACCATCCAGACTACCACCCCTACACCCACGCCCAGACCTGGTGTGTACCTCACATTCACACTCCAGTACGACTCCGTCACAACCCCAACCCTGGGTGACATCACGGCCCTTCGAAACAAGATAGCGATATCCCTGCGCATCAACTCTTCCCTCATATCCATCAAAGTCTCCCAAGTCGCACGAAGAAGAAGGCTCCTGACAGCCAGCGGATACGTTCTCACGGTGACAGTCGTCCTCGACTCGCAGGAGCTCGCAAACGAAATCGCGACCCAGGTCGTGTCGTCCAGCTTCCAAACAAGCCTCTCCACTGGTAGCGAGGTCCCCATAACATTCGTCGAAAACAGCGCGGCAGTCCAGGTCGTGGGGGGCACAACCCAGGCATCCGCACCGGCACCCGCCACGGCGCCAGCCCCGGCGCCCTCCGGCGGTGGCGGGGGCGGAATCACGGCACAGCCAGGCACCACCACAGCCCCGCCCGCAGATTCCCCCCAGTCGTCCACCGCAATCATAGCTGTCGCCATAGCCGTCCCCGTAGTCGTCATAGCAGCAGTCGCGACGGGCGTGGCGCTGTACCTCAGACAACCCACAGTAGCACCCACAAAGGCGCAGCCCGCCCCAGATCCTAGCCAGAAGCCCATCATCCCAGTCAAGATAGACCGCACCACCACCCCATCTGCTAAGATGGCATTTGCATTCAACCCATAAACTTCAACCCGAATATTAATAAAATCCCAATCTTGGGTGTATATAAACTACATCAAACCGACATTTACAAACTCAAATGCATCTCCCTGCGACCTTCACACTGATCGCGCTCACACTATCCACCGCCGGCGCCACAAACCCTTACTACTTCTCCACCCCAGGCCTCACCATCAACTCGGACTCGTGCAGCGCCTCATACTGCAAGGCCTGCTCCCCGGGATTCTACAACCTTAACTGCGCAGGGATCTCCAACGGTACGTGCACCGCCTGCCCCCCCACCCCGGCAAACTCAGCCTACGCAGCGTGGGGCGCGTCCCCCGACGGCATCCTCACAGCTGCGCCCACGCTCTGCCCGTTCGACTGCGTCAGCAATGCCTACATCAAGAACGCGTCCGCATGCACGGCGGGCTTGTGCCCCGTCTCATTAACCGTGGCAAACACCCAGTACATCGCCAGCGTCACATACCCCAGCTGCACCACAGAGTGCAAGCCGGGGTACTACGGGTCCTCCGCCACAAGCCCCACTTCCTGCACCGCCTGCTCCCCGGGATCTTGGTCAGCCAGAGGCGCTACCAGCTGCACACCCTGCGCCCTCGGCTATTACCAGGACGCCTCCGCAGCCACAGTGTGCAAAACTTGCGACATGGCCGTGGGATACGCGGCAACCACAGGGCAGTCCCTGTGCACCCCATGCGCGAACTGCACCACTGGGTACTACAAGTCGGGATGCGGGGGGCAGAATGCCGGAACGTGCCCCCAGTGCAGCGTCCTAAACGCCATAGTGTAATCTTTGCACATACACGGCCCAGAGGATTTAACTACTTAACCACGCCCACAAACTAAACATAACCCAAGTACACAATGGAGCCCATCCAACTCCTCGCCCTCGGCACAACCCTAGTCCACATAGGCCTCCTCCTCGGCGTATACCTCTCAGACACAAACCCCACACACAACTGGCAAAACGACGACGCATTCGTCTCCACGGCCTTGGACCGCCTCATCTACTTCAAAGTCTCCCTCACAATGATCATAGTCTTCGAGTCCCTCATCTGCGCCGTCCACGTCTTCTTCTCACACCCACCCCTCTCTTGCTACAGCTCCGTCGTCGCCATCCTGTGTTTCCTAGTCTCCCTCGCCGGCTGGACCACAGTCGCCTGTACCCACATGGGCGAGCCCTCCCACCAAGTCGGAACACTCCTATTCCTCCTCGGCTCCGCCGGCTACAGTGCATTCCTCCTCCACTCAGCACGCCGCTGGAAATCCATCTACCTCTCACTATGGCTCGCAGTCACAGTCTGCGCCATCACATTCATCGTCCTCAACGCAGCGCAAAACTACCCCCTTGCAGCCCTCTTCGAGTGGGTCGCCTTCATACTCCAAGGCACAGCCCTAGCAGTCTACTTCTACGACAATCCACTCAAGGAGAGAAAAGACCTAGGCTTGCGCATCACACAGCAAAATCAGCCACACACACACACCAAGAGGGAGCCGTCTTTATTTTCGCTAAGGCCGGTCGCATCAAGCGACTACAGCACAGAGCAGCACGAGGAAGACAGCGGCAGCACAAGCAGAGATGGGCAGGCAACAGAGCCGCTTCTCATGGCGCACAGCAAGCAACAAAAGCAGCAGCAGCAGCGCAAGTAAAGTGTGCGTGTGCAAGTGTGCGAAATGAAGCCCAAAAGTAAAGTGTGCAAGTGTGCGGATTTCAGTGAAAACCCAAGTCCGCCACAGCAGCCATGAACTCCGCGCGCTGCTCCTCAGTCACCCCGCCAGAGAAGTCCGCGCCGTGGACCCACACCTCGTTGCGAAGCTCCGGCGTAGTGTACTGGACGACCGCGCCCAGCAGCTTCCCAGACCCCGCCGCGGCCTTCTTGTCCAGCACGCGGTACTCGAAGGTGCTCTTGTTGACGCACGTCACAACCCCAGGGGTCGGAGTGAGGTCCATCACCTTGGTCTCCTTGTCCCACATGTCCACCAGCGTGATCAGCGACCCCGCCTTCAGCTCAGGCAAGCCGCCGCCAGCCGCTCCATCACCACCATGGCCGCCTCCGCCAGCCGCGGGCCTCTTGAAGGCCCGCAGCGCCTCCTCCGCGATGCGAGAGTCGTCCGAAGACCTCTTCATCGTCTTGCGGAGGGGCAGCAGCGAGGAGGCCGCAGGCGAGCGGGGAGAATCCGGCGGAGACGTAGGGACATACGGCGGCGAAGTGGAGAGAGGCGGAGACGTAGGGGTATACGGCGGCGAAGTGGAGAGGGGCGGCGGCGGCGGCGAAGTGGAGCGAGGGGAATCCGGCGGCGAAGTGGGGAGGCGCGGAGTGGAGCGAGGCGGAGGCAGAGGCGGCGAAGTGGAGCGAGGCAGAGGCGCCACGCCACCATCGCCCCCAGCAATGGCGGAAAACCCCACCACGGAGTCCACGGCGCCCTTGTCGAGGACGATGCGGGTCGACTCGTCGCGACGGTCGAGCATGCGATCGGGGCCAATCAGCCTCTCCTTGGCCCCGACGCCGTGCTTCCACAGGCTGACTTGCTTGTCCTGCGGCACCGGGTAGTTCATGTTGATGTAGTCGCGGCCCTTGAACTGCACGTAGAAGTGCTCGCCCACCACGGAACGCACAGTGGCGCTGAAGAACTTCCCACTGGACTTGGACCCGGGGATCTTGCTCTCGCGGAAGGAGACAATCTGCGACCCCCCCCACCTCATAGTGTTAGCACCTAAACCACAAACTCAATAAAAAGGAAATCACAAAATAAAAAAATCACTCACCGAAATCAAGTCGCCGACCCTCGCAGGCTCCTTCTTCTTCGGATCAGACCCCGCCGCCGCAGCCTCCAGCCGCTCCTCGATGCCACCCACCGCCATGCCACCCGCAGCCTGCCCCCCGCCGGCATACTGCTCCTTGCACTCCCTCTCAAACTGCTCCTCCATAGCCACCCTAGCCTTTCCATCCTTTGGGAAAACCAACTCACTATCGCACGCCATACCCGTGCGGAAGTTTCGCCCGTCAAACCCCTCAATCCCCTCACCCATCACCATACCAAACCCATCCCTAAAGGCGTACCCATCACCGCCCGTGAACAGCCCATACGAAGCCTCCACTATCCCCCCGTTGCCGCCCTGGCCCTCCCCTCCCCGCGCCTGCTCCACAATCTTGTTGTACTGCTCGTCCGTGTCGAATCCCTGCGCGAATTTCAAGTCAAGTCAAGTCAGCTCCACGCACTCAATTAAAAAAGCAAAATCAAAGAAATAGACACTTAAAAAAACAAAAAAACGCACCATGCGGAAAACCTTGGCGCCCACGTCGATCTGGTCTCGAAAGGTGAAGCCCCGGCCGTGGCAGCACCGCCAGCAGATGCAGAAGTCCGACTCCATCCCATCTTTGTGAAAGCACCCAGAGTTCACGCCCCGCCCAGTAACGGGGTCCATTCGCAGCGCGAAGTCAGCGTCTCCAAACAAGGCGCAGTCCCCGCCTGATTTCCGCTCAAACTCGCGCAAATACCCGTCGCTGCCGCACACCTCCATCAATACCCTGCTATCATACTGAGGATCCAGCACCTCGAGCTCGCGCAGCCACCCCAAAATCGTAACGCGGTCCTCCCACGACACGACTATCTTCTCACAGATGTACTCGCGCATCCCAAACGCCGCGCCAATCGACTCAAAAAGCCTCTTGACACTCCCCACGCTCTTGGTGCGCTCCGCCTCACTCGCGGCCAGGCGCACCATCGGCACATTGTTATCCGTGAAAAGGCGGGGATGAGCGTTGCGCATGCACGACATCACAAGCACGGCCTCGCGGTTGGTGGTGTAAAAGTCGTCGGGGGCATCGTCGTCGTCGTAAAAGTAGACCCCCTTGCCCATGGCATAGTACAGCACAGGCTGGACCTCGCGCTCAAATGGGATGCAGGCGACCCGACAGTTGAGCCGCGTGACGCTCAGCTCATCGTAAAGATTCGCGAAAAAATCAAACGACCGCTGAAAGTTTCCCTCCAAGCACTTCGAGAGAAGCTTGCGAAGCGGGCTCGCAACCTCTACCAGGCTCCCATAAACCGACTTCTCCCCGCTCAACAGCTGGCCCAAATTGTCCCTCACGGCGCAAAACGCGGAACCCTCAACGTCCATAATTTGCTGCATCTCCCCCTGGTGCTCCACCATCTCCGTCTCCATACGCCTCAAATTCCGGCAAATTTCGCTCCTCAATGCCGTAATCTTAATAGCAGTCATGGGCGTACCCTTATCCCTAAAGTACTTATCTGAGAGCTTCGAGAAGGGAGGCACGCAGCCCGTCCCCTTCGTGTGCGATCGCCCACCGGTATAAGCAGCCCTCATCATGTTTATCTGCCGCCGCGAGTGCGCGCTCAACAAGTCAGAACCACATCATCATCACCAAACACCGATAAGATAAACCAAAGGCAAAGCAAAACAACGGACCGCACGCAGCATGGACTCACTTTGTGACGTGGGAGTTTGGGGCCACAGGGGTCCCTGGCGCCTTATATTAGGGCAAAAGTGGCTCGAAGGGGCATTTAAAACTCCGTTACAGCTAAAATCGCTCCGAAGAGTCACCCCCTCCCTAAAAACGCTCCGAAGAGCCACTGTGCCCCAAAATCGCTCCGAAGAGTCACCCCCTCCCTAAAAACGCTCCGAAGAGCCACCCCGTGCCCCAAAATTGCTCCGAAGAGTCACGACTGTAGAATCTTGTTGTTGCCCCCATACAAATACAACCCTGGCCCCTCAACCCGCAAAACTTTGGATGCCACCCACGACTCCCCAGATCATGGCAGCCGTGGACTCCGCAACCACTCAATTCACCGCCCTCCACCTCATTTCCCTCGCCGACGAGCACGCATCCAAGCTCTGCGGCATCTGGGAGAGGACCCTCAAGCATCGCACCGCCGCCAAGCTCATCCTCAAGCTCGACTCCCTCGGCGTCTCCAGCGCCAGGACCGCTGCCATGGAGTTCAGCCCAGACCTCACCACCTTTCTCCGCAACAAGGTCGTGGTCAAGACCGCCAAGGCGTGCCTCGAGCGCATCCACCGCATCTGCAACCTCAGGAACAAGGTCGGCCCCACCCCCGGCCAGGAACCGCCCCGCGTCAACGTCCGGGTCTTCCTCGCCATCTACATGATCGCCTCCCACCCGGACAAGGTCTTCGAGAGCCTCTCCGACCCGCTCGTCCAGCCGCTGCGCGACGCAGCATCCAAGTTCCTCGACCACTTTGAGACCATCTGCTCCGCCATACGCGACCACCCGCACAAGGCGTACAACGAGCTCCCGCTCGACCTCACGCAGGACTTCGGCGTCAACCTCGCCGAGTACTACCGCGCTTTCCAAGCGTGGAAGGGCCCCGACGAGATCAAGCTCATCACCCGCATCAAGCACGCCCTCGTCGCGCTCTTCCAGGCCTACAGCCACCTCCCGCCCGACGAGCCCGCCAACTCCCAGCTCAGGCTGGAGTTCTGCGCCCAGGTCGCGCGCCTCCTCGTGAAGCTCCGCGAGGTCGGGGGCGCCGGCGCGCTCGCCGCTTTCATGGAGAACAACCCCGCGCCGGACGGCATTGTCGTCGACGGCAGCACCCTCCCCACGGCCACGGGCGAGGCGGGCATCCTCGCGGCGGCCCTCCACGCCGGCGCCTCCGCGGCCCCCGGCAACAACGCCCCAGCCCCGCTCTTTTCCGCCAACGCGGCCTACCCCGACAGGTTGTCCAACGAGGACCTCGCGCACGCCCTCCTCATCGACTCCAGCTTCACCATCGGCGACCACGGCACCATGAGCTCGCGCTACCAGGAGGTACGCAACCGGTTCCACCGCGCGTTCTGGGACTCCCTCATCTCCGAGCTCACGCTCCGCCCCAACCCTTGCTTCACACGCGTCATGCGCGTCATCGAGGAGATCCGCTCCTCCCTCTGCGATCTCGGCGGGGTCTGGCCCATGGAGGTCGACACCGCCCAGCTCCAGACCCGCGCCGTCGCAGGCTCCATGGCCTGGGAGGACTTCGTCGCCGTCGTCCGCTCCATCCTCGCCGCCATCAGGCGCGCCCAGTCCCCGGCCCGCGTCGACGAAACCAACGCCCGCTGGGCGGTCGTCTGCGAGTCCCTCGAGGCCGCCACCGACTCCGACCCCGACCAGCCCCGCGCCTTCTGCAGCGCCCTCGAGTTTCTCCTCGACTGCATCAACATCATCCGCATCGACTCCGCCAACGCCCGCCTCCGCCTCATCGCGCCGGTCGTCGCGGAGCACGGCATCTTCTACGAGGTGGGCAAGTTCGACGAGAAGATCAACGCGGGCTCCATCACCCTCGACCGCACCACGGCTTGGCTCCGCCGCGCCCTCGCCAGCTCCCCTGGCGCCAGCACCCCCATCCCCCAGCTCCACGCCCGCGCCATGGTCTCCTTGGTCTTCCACCCGGAGCCCCTCACCCAGGACAACATCCCGGAGACCCTCGCCCTCGACGTGCGCCACCTCGCCCCGCTCCAGTCGGAGGTCCACTACATCACCTCGGCCGCCACCTTGCTCATCATGGCCGCCCGCGTCCTCGGCGAGGACAACACCCAGCCCTGCGCCACCCCGGAGTCCATCCAGGTCAACGCCGTCATCCACGCCCAGATTGCGGACACCCTCGTCGGGGCGAACTTCACCGACGACGACCAGGGCGTTCGGCAGGTACGCTCACTTGTTTTTTGTTATGCCTCGTCGATTACTTGCTCTAACACACACACACACACTGCAGATCGTCAAGGGCGGCATCACGGAAGAGGTCAAGGCCAAGCTCCAGCGCGCCCTCGACCTGTGCGACAACAGGGGCGACCCCGTCTACCTCCTCATGTAAGCACACTCGCCCCTTTACTTATCCCCCCCTTTTGCTTATTCACACTTGACTCCAACAGGAGCGAGCGCATCCAGCGCCTCTGGGAGCAGACCATCGAAGTGGGCGCCGCTCCCACCTCCGCCAGCGGCCTGCCCCAGGCCTTCACCAGCGGCATCCCCCCGCCGGCGGCGAGGATCATCCCTCGCATCACCAAGGTACACCCCCCTCCCCCTCCCACACTCTCACACTTTTCTTTTATTCGCCTTGCTAACTCACACTTCGGCAGGCCGCCCTCCTCCACGCCCGCATCGTCGACGTCAACCGCCTCGTCCACCTCCCCCGCTACGAGGGCGTGCTCCGGGACATCGCCGCCGCCAACGCCGCCGCCGCCGCTGCCATGGGCTGAGCAGCTCGCCTTGCTGCTCGCCTTGCTGCTTGCCCGCCCGCGCGCCCGCCCGCGCGACCCACTTTTCCTCTGAGCTGCCTCACACGGCCTTCATTGAGGCTTTTGATGGTGAAAAATTAAAAGACTTTTACTCGTGCGGTACGCGTCTCCCTCAGTTTCAGTTCTCCTCCATGTGTCCCCCATTTTGCCTTGTATTTATTTTGTGTCCCCCATTTTGCCTTGCATTTCCCCCCAGTATTTTGTGTATGTATGTATATATACACGTAAAAATCCCGTGTACTTAACTTAGAATATGTGCGAGCCGCGGAGTTCTCCATTTTTTGCTCTAACTCTTTTTGACCAGTTGCAGGTGTAAACTCATTTTTGCGTATTTGACCAATTTGACCCGAAGAGTCAAACCGTTAAAATCCCTCCGAAGAGCCAAACCGCTAAAATCGCCGCGAAGAGCCAAACCGTTAAAATTAACCCGAAGAGTTATTACCTTGTCTATATAAGTTGAACCCCAAGACCCACGCCCACTCCAACCCCGACATGTCCACGTTTATCATGTGAGCCCTTTGCGTTTTCCCACCTACGCATTCACACATTCTAACGCACCCATTGCAGCAACCCGTGGTACCTCAAGCACGACCCAACCGCCGGAAGCATCGCGGCCAGCTGCTTCAGCACAGCGGACTCCATTTTCAACCACGGACTTCACAAGGGCTTTGACTTGAATCACATCAAAGTTATCGGGTACTACACACACACACACACACACTTTACTCTTTACTTTTTACTTTTGTGTTTGCCTACTTCATCTAACAACAACACACACTTTGCAGCGAGATCGCTGCCATGGACCTCGTCGCGAAAGACTTCGTCCTCGGGAGGACCGTGCTCTTCCTGAAGTACATCCGCCAGTTCCTCAACCACCTCGACCCCGCCAAGGCCGACGACTACCCCATCAGCGACTACGAGGTCAAGATCCTCCACCTCGCGTACTTCGTCGCAGTCTACCCTGACGCCTTGGTCAAATCACAGACCCTCAGCTCAAGGCGCTTCCTCGGCGAGGCATACCACGCCGCCGCAGAGTTTGACAGAGTCGCGTTCTCCGTCGTGAGCAAGATCCCGCTCTCCCTCGACGACCTCCACGGCCTCTTTGCAGCCCTGAGGTCCAACCTCGATGCATACACCTGCTGGCGCGCCGAGGACAACCTCAACAACCTCGCCACGGACACGCAGCGCGTCCTCGGATCCTTCACCCCGACCGTCGACTCCCTCTCCCACGAAGAGATCATCGAGGGTTCCCTCCGGGTCTCCACCATGTGCATCAAGATCTCCTACCTCGTAAACGAGGTCTACGAATCCGCCATGACGCCGTCCATGGGCAGGCTCATGGCCTTTATCACGGAGACCCGCGAACAATACCCGCCAAAGACGTTTCCCCCCATCGGATACACCAGGTCCAGCTTTTTTATCGACGCCATCATCGACCGCGCCACGCCCCCCATCGAGGATGGCGTCTTCCACATCGACCTCGAAGGCGACCGCGCCATTGACTCGCTGAGCCCCCTGACCGTCGCCGCCATCAAGGGCGCGCTCGTCTTCTGCTACGCCGTCACAGTCATTCGCGGCGCACAGGACTCCATCGCCATCATGATGCTCAACGAGATTTCCAGGGAGCTCCGCAAGAACCCATCCATCGTCCCGTGGGCTCGCGAGTTCTACGAGCAAGTCCGAGACGATCACTTTGACGAGATTCGACAGGATCGCTCCAACACCGACGACGAGCACATGCAGCACACCTCCCTCATCGGCGCAGATATCGCCCCGCCTTGCAGCACCCCCCGCGCGCTCAGCGCTTAACACCCTCATTCACACACACACACTTGCACATTTTTCGGGCATTTATTAAATCGTAAAGGCTCAGGTCAATACCAGAAACCCCTTAATCGGGACCTGGTTTTGCCCAGCGCACATGTGTCTGTACGCTTCCTTCAGCGACTCCAATAGCAATGCCTCGGCCTCTATAGGATAGACGCACACCTCAAATCCAGACCCAGCATCCAGCGCCTTGCATGCCTCCACCCCCCACTCAGCCCTGTACTTTCCAGCGGCCTTCACCCCAGCCTCCCTCACCAGTCTCTCCCTCCTGGCCTTTGTGCCAGACGCCATGGCAAACTGGGCGATGTTCTTTTGAAACACACCAAGCACGGTCAGCTTCGTCCTCATATCAGTCACCACCACTTCAGGCACGGCCACAGCTGGAGAGTCCAGCTCTTTCATGGCTCGCTTGTGCTCGACATCCCCCTTTTGCCTTTGCCCCGCCACTTGAAGCATGGACTGCTCGTGGTTCAGCCTGTGGTCTAGATGACCCTGCTCCATCCCAAACAGCTCCCGTTTGATATCCATCTGCTCCTTCAAGTATCCATTGTACTCATTTACAGTAGCTGCCATCACCTTCACAAGGGCCAGGTCCTGCTCAATGTGCTCCATAATCTTCTGCCGCTTGGCCCCATACTCCTCAATAGCATCAAGCTGAGGCAGCGCGGCCCTTGCGGCCTCATTGATGGGAGCGCTGGCCTGCGCGTTGGCCCACACTTCTTCCAATAGAGTCTTGTCTCCAGCGTAGTACCTCGTGAGAATCTCCGCGGCCTTGCTGCGAAACGTCTTGGCCTTCTCTCCGGGAAGCCACATCATCATCTTAAGTGCGCCCTGAAACTGGATTACGGGCTGGGCCTTCTGACCAGGGCCTTTGAATCTGAGGTTAACGCAAAATGCGTTAACCTCTTCTTTAAAGTTTTCAGGTACCCTACGCCATATCTCATTGGCATGATTGCCATTTTTGTCACACATGACCATAATGATATCCCGAATAGACAGATACTGAACCCCATCCACCACAGCAACCCTCACACTCGAGTTCTGTGCGATGTCGTCAAAGGGGATCCTATCCAAGCTTGTCACAGCAGTACTAGTCATATCTCAAACGCTTTGTTTTGTTTGATCCCAACCCCGCAAAGCCATGCCACCAGCGACGTAGGAATCCCGTTTTTTTTGTTCACGCCAGAGGTTAATGCAAAAGTCATTAACCTCAGCCTTTTAAACTAGAGGTTAACGCAAAATGCTTTAACCTCAGCC